>Ga0070728_10001427_pt1 | contig 35527 bp, 25 predicted proteins | sample tdDd471_FD_66723 | JGI IMG/M metagenome (GOLD analysis project Ga0070728, IMG submission 66723) | Marine sediment microbial communities from the Atlantic coast under amendment with organic carbon and nitrate - tdDd47.1 | ecosystem: Environmental > Aquatic > Marine > Coastal > Sediment | place...
TTAAGTTGAACATAAAGCTTTTTCTTGAAGGCCCGTTCAATGGAGAAGACATGAATGCCACACTGAATACTTTGCTTACCCCGGATCAGCCCTACAACACACCACCCTTCAATTATCCGGGCGAAGAGCAGGTTACTGCAATCCCGGACCTTGATATCGTCGATTGGATTTTGGTGGAATTGCGTGATGCGCCCTCAGCCTCCCAGGCCAATGCAGGCACGATCATAGCAAGAAGGGCAGCCTTTTTAAAACAAAATGGTGCAATTGTCGACACCAGTGGAACCAATCTGTTATCGTTTAATCTACCTGTATCCGACAGCATATACCTTGTAATCCGGCACAGGAACCACCTTGGAGTGATGACATCTGTAGCGCTTGAAAATGCAGGTGGAGATGTTTATTCCTATGATTTTACTTCCAATGCCAATAGAGTTCACGGAGGTATAGCCGGATACAAAGTGCTGAAGGAAGGTGTTTATGGCCTGGTTTCAGGTGATGGTAATGCGGACGGCAACATCGACACAGTTGATATACTGCAGACATGGGAAATAAAAGCCGGAAGCAACGTTTACCACCCCGGCGATTACAATTGCGATACACAGATAGATAATGTGGACAAAGATATTTTTTGGTTACCGAATAGAATATTCAGTAGCCAGGTGCCGGAATAAGGGCATAACAAAAGACACAATTAAATTACAGACACTTCTGATAAGAGTTTTACCAACAAATTTTTATTGACATTTTAAAAAAGATTCACAAATTTGCATACTTAAAATGAAACTAAAACATTATTAACTAATTATAACCTTAAAAATTAAGTAAGATGAAACATGTAAAAATGATTGCACTGCTCTTTGCAGTAGTTCTGTTAGGCTTTTCGGCCTGTAAAAAAGATGATGATCCTGCATTAGCAGTTGAATATTCAAGTGTTGTACTTTCTGCAGATAACACGGTTGTAACTGTTACTTTTAACCAGGGTGTTTACCGAAATGCTGATCAAACCGGAAATCTTGATGCCAGCAGTTTTGAGTTGTCCTTTACTTCGGCCGACACAGTGTCTGCCACTTACACAGCGCAACACACTGCAGGTGAAAGTAAAGCATTAATCACCCTGATTTATGAAGATGAACCACAAACCGGTGATAAACTTGGGGTTACTGCTAAATCCAACACCATTCACGGAACAGAAGGAAATGTTCTTGGCCAGGATTTAACGGAGACGGTGGATGTGAATTAAGAATTCAGAATTTCACATTCTAGTGAAAATTTAATGAAGCCCGCCAATGTGTGGGCTTTTATTTTGTTTTCTTGTTCGGTTCCATAAATCAACTTGAAAAATACAACTCTGGAATTTCATAGGTCAGTTTATTGTTATCCCCGCTGCCGGCAAAGTACAGGTCGAAAAACCCGTAGTTATTATTGAGAAGGTAAAGGAATTTTTATTAATCTTATACCAATTACGCAAAATAAAATATCTCAGTTGAAGAGATGTTTTTTAGTAACTTCCACCTGCTTTGAAGCGTCATAATAGTATTCGTGGCGTTTCGGATTACAAAAGCCAATATTGTAGCCAAATGACATTTCCGAGACATGCCCGACCCATATTATCCAACCAATAAAAAAATATGAACTACAGGGCTATATTTCGATTGGTCATTTTTATCCAATTAACATTCGGTTCTTTAACGCTTCTTGGAGTGCAGTCCTGGCAGATGGATTCGCTGGATTTGCAAATTCAGGAGTTGATTGAAAAATACGATATTCCCGGTGCTGCCATAGCCATCATCAATATAGAAGGCGTCAGTATTGATACTTACGGGTATGCAAATGTTAAGGAAAACGCAAAGGTTACGAAAGAAACCATTTTCAGGATCGGTTCTATCTCAAAATCATTTTTAGCTATAGCAGTGGTGCAACTGGCCGAAGCGGGGAAAATTAAGCTGGACGACCCTGTAAAAATAATACTGCCTGAAATTGAGATGGAAAACAAATGGGAGGCGGAATCTCCGGTAAGGATCATTCATCTCCTGGAGCATACATCGGGTATTGATGATGTTCATTTTAATGAAGGATATAACATCACGGACAACCAACAACTCCCGTTGGAAGAAATTTTTGCAAAGAATCCAAAATCAAGAAATGTGCAATGGCAACCCGGGGAATTATGCTCATACTCCAATGACGCCTTTTCGATGCTGGCGCTCATCATCGAAAAAGTTACGGGACAGCCATTTGAAGTTTATCTTAAAAACAACGTTTTTGATATCATCGGGGCGACATCAGCCACTTATGAACGATCCATCGAGAATGAAACTTTATTTGCCAGGGGATATACCAACGAAGGGTTCCCCCTTGAATTTATCCAGGTCATGATGCGGCCTTCAGGAGGGCTTAATATGAATATTACAGACTTAGCCCGCTTTGTTCAGATGTTATTGAGCAATGGATTTTATAACAATGCACCTGTCATCGATTCCACAACTTTAAACCGGATGTTTTTTCCATCGTCTTCTCTTCTTGCCCGTGAAGGTTTTAAAGCCGGATATGGCGCTGGTTTCAGCACTTTTATTGTGAATGGCCACAGGTTTTTTGGACATGGTGGGGGCTTGCCCGATTTCAAATCTGTTTTCCTTATACATCCCGAATCAGGGGTAGGGATTGTTGTTCTGATCAATAAAAATTCTGATTATTTCTGGCAACTGGTGAAAAAAGTTGTGTCTTCCCTTAAAATTGATAACGATATCCAAGATGAACCCGATGCATTTACCGCTAATAAGTTTGAAGCAGGCGACATTATCGGCTACTATTCCCAATTCGATTATGGCATCAGTTTGGACAGGTTCCCCAATTATTTCCTGAGTGGCCAAAAAATCTATCATCAAAACGACACGCTGTTTATTCAAGAATTTCAAGGCGACAGTCAGGCATTGATACATGTAAATGGTAATGCTTACAAAAGAGTTGATGAAGTACGGGAGACCATATATTTTTACAAAAATTCAGAAGGTAAAATGATGTTTAGCCTTAAGGGGAAAAACTTCTATGTAAAGGATGCAGCCTGGAAATCTCAGTTTCATCTTGTTTTTCTTTTGTTCTGCATCGCCATTGTCATTTCATTTGTTATGTATCTTCTATTGTGGTCGACTGGAAGGTTTATTATAAAAGTAAGACAACGACAAATTCAACCAAGTCCGTTCCTACCACGTGTGTTTCCTTTACTAGCCATTATCTCGCTCGTGGGTTGTTTGTATTCTCTTGCACTTTGGTTTGGCGACTACCACAATGCAGGCAAAATTACCATGTTGAGCTTCAGCGTATTTATTTTTTCATTGCTTTTACCCTTGTTTTCGGTAATTGGTTTTTGGAAAATTTGTTTCGGTAATCACACGAAAATCAAGAACAGGTTTGAGAATGCTTACCTTATCATTGTTTCATCCACGCTTGTTGGCCTATCAATCTTTCTTTATCATTACGAGATTATTGGTTTGAGATTGTGGGCGTATTGATTTATGCCGCGTAAAATAATTATCTTTGGCAGCATACTTTGTAAATAAATGAAACCCGCCCCCATCACTCACCTCAAACAGGAAATGAAGCAGCGCACCCAGGGCGAATTGCTTGAGATATGCCTGCGCCTTGCCCGTTTTAAAAAGGAAAACAAGGAGTTGCTCACCTACCTGCTTTTTGAAATCCAGGATGAACAGGCTTATATCGAATCCATTAAAAAGGAAATGGATCAGCAGTTTGAGGAAATCAACCAGAGCAACATCTATTTTGCAAAGAAAAGTATCCGTAAAATAGTACGAACCACCAATAAATTTATCCGTTATTCCAAACATAAACAAACTGAAGTTGAGTTACTGCTTCATTTTTGCAAATGCCTCAAAAATTCTAGTATTTCGATGAACCACAGTGTAGCCCTTCAGAATATCTATATCCGGCAAATTCAAAAAATCAAAAAAACCATCGGCAGCCTTCACGAAGATCTGCAGTTTGACTATGGGGAAGAGTTGAAAGCGTTGGGAGTTTAGCGTTGGGAGTTTAGCGTTGGGAGTTTAGCGTTGGGAGTTTAGCGATTGGAGTTCGATGTTCTGCGTTTTGAATTAGTAAATTTCTGTTTCATTTTACAATGATCATCTTCCGGACTTCAGTCTGTTCCTGTGATTTAATCACGTAGTGGTAAATACCATCTTCCAAATCATCAGCATGAAAAGTAAACTGATGTTCACCTTGAGTTTGCCAGCCATCCAAGAGTGTTTTTACAAGACGCCCGTCAGATGAAAATACTTCCAGGCTTGTGTTACCGGAGTTTTTCAATGTAAACGAAATTATTGTGGTTTGCCTAAAAGGATTGGGATTATTCTGATCAAGAGTTAAGCCTTGAGAAGCATTCAATCCATGATCTTCAATATCCAGGATTGTAGACCAGTCGTAAAATATTTTAAACACTTTAGCGCCGCCATTCATATTTTGAAACAGCCCTATTTTTAAGTTTACTTGTGTTTCTGTTGAGCTACCCGAAAGCGCCGATGCAGGTACTGTAGTTCCCGGCAAGCCAGCATTATTTTGTTGCCATTTGGCGCCATTATCCACAGAATGGCTGAAGCCACCAGGCTGGGTACCCTGCGGGAATTGTGAAACATTATGCATCTTTTTATTTTCAGACCCAAGGTAGCCTATCCACAAACCTGACATCTCAACATCATCAAAAATGGCAAGCAGTGCCGCAGTCAGGTATCTACTTTCCCTGAAGGCCTCATAAATATTTCCATCTTCAGATCCTCCTAATAACCTGGTGTTGCCATCCTTCCCATCAAAAGGGTAATCAAAAATTATTTTAGTGATCGTTGCATCTTCAATACCTGCACCGGTAGCATGTTCCCAAATACCTCCATTGTCTTCCGAAGTATATAATCCATTTGTAGTTGCCGCAACCACCATTCCACTAGAATCCACTTCAATATCTCTGACCCAGGAGTCTGCTGGAATTCCTGAATTTGCATAGTTCCAGGTTGTTCCGTTATCTGTCGACCTGTAAACTCCCTGCCGGGTACCGGCAAAAATGCTATGAGGGTTTGTGGATGTACTTATCGCTATCGAAAAAATATTGTTCCCGGATGGAACCGAAACAAGTAGCTGCCAGGTGTTCCCATTATCGGTTGAACGATATAAGCCTTCATCTTGTGGGTAGGGCCAAATACTGGCATAAAGATTTCCGTCGGCACCAGCTGTTATTGTCCTGCCAATGTAAGCATCATATACATTTTCCCATGTATCACCATCGTCTGTTGAACGCCTAACTCCGCCATCATCCCCGTTGGGCCAGTTAAAGGATGCTGTTGTAACAAAGATATGATTGCTTGTTGGAATTACAACAATTTCGGTTAAGCCTCCCCCCTCTGGTGTCGTAGCAGTTTGCTGCCATTCCTGGGCTATTGTTACTAATCCAAAAAAAAATATCGCGACTAAAAAAGTAAAATATTTTACCATTGTTTACATCTCCTATATTGGTTTTAAAACTTGAATAAAATTGAAATATACAACCAATAATTGCCGGAAAGCAATTTTTTACATATATTTAACAATAGAAATTAAGGTTATACGTACTGTTTTTCATGGTTTTATGAATTTTATTAAAACGAGATTCTGATCGTTTATCATTGAAGTTTTATTTTTCAATTTCAACTGATGAGGTTAAATTATAAAATTGAGGGGAGTAAAATCTATTAGCAAATTAGTGTTTCAATTAAGCTTTCATAACGATAAATTGAAATGACGTTTAAACTGTGTAATTCAATCGATTCAATATTGTTGAGAATTGAGTAATTTAATATGTAAGTTTAAGGTTAGAATTTTGAGTTTAACATTTTGATGGTTCCCCCACGACAGACCAACAACTTCAGTAAATTCCTCCTCCTTAACTTTTTATTAACCAAATTTAACCTGACCTTAACATTTCCGGTAGTAGAACTTGCCTAATTTTGATCGAAAAAAAATCATGTTGAATAAGTTTAGCAATGTAATCACCTTCCTCCTTTTAGCATATGCCATCATTGTCATATTGCCTTCGTTTGCCCAAAATAACGTTGATACCGGGATACCACTTTTCTTTCTTAAAGAAAAAGGGACTGAGATAGTATTTGAAAAAACCATCATTCCTGGGAATCAAACAATAGAGTTTACAGATCCCGAAATCATCACCTTTATCCTTCCATTGAGCAAAGGCAAGGCAGCAAGCCTGACCAGAGTGAGTGACCGTAAGGGAACCATTATCGCGGCAAACAGGGAAAATAGTTTGACTATTTCGATCAGGTCGGTGGATGGGAAAGAAAAAATATTTCCATCCGTTTCTTACGAGGAGTTAAAAAGATTTCGAATCAGAGTAAATATAGTTTCAGGCAAGGTCGAAAAGCAGGCATATTTGGTTGAGAGATATGATATAATTACTCCTGACACTGGCCCTGTGATTGATCTTTTTGGAGGTATGATACCCATGCAGCCCGGAGACTATAGCATCACACTGGAAACTTCTGTTTTGGAACAGTCGATCTTCATCAATGGGAGTGTACAGTTTACTAAAGCGGAAAACTGGATGGTAGTGGAAGCAACGCTACCTGATGGTAAAAAAGGGAAGTTTATTCTAGATACCGGGGCATCAGGCGGTTTGGTCATCAAACACAGCGCACTTCCCGATCATACCGAAATCACTGAATTGAAAGCCGAGGCGCATTCATTTGAAGGGATTTCTGTTTCGGAAGGCAAAATGGAAGGAGCTACCGGGAATGTATCGGACGAGAATTTTATGGGTGTTGCCAATCTTTCCACTTTTCAGTTGGGTGATATGCTGTTCCAAAATGTTGAAATGAGTGTGATGAAAACCTTCCCTGATTTTCTCGATAAACTCGATATCATCGGAATCATTGGCCAGGATATTTTGAAAATGGGTAAGAAAATACAAATTGAACATCCGAACGAAAACAGTGGAATGATTCGGTTTATAAGCGAGGATAGAAACAAACAGGAATCCTATGACCACAGTATCTCCCTTTTCCCAGCCGCCGGTTTATTATTTACTAAAGGTGAAATTCAGGGCGTTCCTGTTAATTTCCTCCTGGATACAGGTGCAGGAAGGTCAATTATGTCGAGTGGGTTTGCCGAAAAGAATAACATAAAATTTACCATAAACGGAACCACAGGAACGTCAGGGATCAGTGGTAAAGAAGTAAAAGCTAATGAAATCAATCTGCCTCAAATAAGTATTGGCCCGAACGAATTCAACGATTGTCATTTCCTGCTAAGTCCGGGATTAGAAATTACCAAATCGATGGGATTGGAAAGCAGTGGTGTAATACTCGGGATGAGCTTTTTAAACAGGTTTTCGCTAATCGAAATTGATTTTATTAAAAGTGAGCTTCATCTTAAAGACTAATTCCTCCTGATTTAATTTTTTGAATTGCACCAGTTGGAAAAAAACTAATCAGCTTTACTGATCGTCACCATCACCACTCCGTGATAATTTACTTCGGTTTCAAAGGCAGAATCAAATATTCCTAAATCCTTTTGTCTCCAAAGGTCACGGATTTGGTGCTTGCCGTTAATTCCTAGTTGTTGCCAGTTTATAGCAATTTTCATTGTTTTAATTTCTCCAGTCCAAACAATGGCTTCTTCAGGGGAATTGGTGCCTGTAAAAAACATACCTACTGCAATACTTCCATCCTGAAGTTCTTTTTTCCAGACCTGCATACCATCCTCTTCCATTACTTTTACAGCTTGTTTACCCATAGGATCCTGGTTTACTGCAATTACCTCATCGTTTGTAAGGAGGTTAAGGGTGAAATCGTCGAGTTGTGCCAGGTCACATCCTAACAACAATGGTGCGGCCAGCATGGACCACAAGCTGATATGGGTGTATTGTTCGTCGGGAGTAAGTTTCGATTGATGCAAGTTCGGGCCCCATCCTACCTGCCCGACCACCAGCATATCAGGATCATTCCAATGACCGGGGTTGGCATAAGGTGAAGATTTATCCTCGCTGAAGCCAATACCAGCCATACTTGCCCAGCTATCGGTTATATCACCAGTGGTACGCCACAGGTTTCCACCCACATCTGCACCCCAGGTCCAAACCTCGCCCATACCATATTGGCAGAGGCTGTAAATGATATCGCGGTCTACCATATCCAGGCATTTGCGCATGATCATATAAGGCTTTTGTAATTCACCAGGACTGCGATCGGTGGCAATATTTCCGTAAGAGCACCAGTCATATTTCAGGTAGTCGATTCCCCATGACGCCCATGTACGGGCATCCTGTAACTCGTGTTCCCATGTCCCCAGGTAACCGCCACAGGTTTTTGGGCCCGGTGAGGAATAAATCCCTAATTTGAGTCCGTAAGCATGCACATCATCTGCAAGGGCTTTCATGTCGGGGAATTTTTCGTTGGATAGCAATTCACCCTCTTTTGTTCTTTCAGCTGCTTCCCAGCCATCATCAATATTGATGTAAGTCCAACCATGGTCGGCCAGGCCGGAGGCAACAAATGCATCGGCAGCAGATTTCACCTTTTCCTGGTCTACACTCAAGCCCCAGCAATTCCAGCTGTTCCATCCCATAGGAGGAGTTAACGAGAGTTTTAATCCAATGTAAAGCTTGAGTTTTTTTTGATCCTTCCCTTTAGCATTTTCAGCAGTAACATCCACATCATAGGTTCCTATTTTCAATGCTTTTCCAGTTATGATCCCGGTAGTTGCATCAAGTTTAAGTCCGGAGGGTAACCCTTCAGCAGTAAACTTCATCGGCCGCTCACCCGTAACAGGTAGCCTGAAAAGGAAAGGTTTTTTGGCGCTGGCACCAAAAACACGTGGATAGTTGATTCGGGGAGTTTCCGGAACAGGTGGGGTTAAAATATAAGATTCCGTTATAACTGTACCTACTGCCTTCGGCGTTTCTCCAAAATATTCAATCAAAGCATCTGCCCAATCCACATGATCCCAATGGATGAAATCACCACCATCCGAAATATAGAGAGCCATTTTATCTACGCCCTTCAGGTCAACTTCCACTGACCTGGCATGATCGCCCTTTTTCACCAGGCCGCTTTGCCAGAGGATTTCCCCATCGCCAAACACAAAAAATTCCACCGTTGCCCGTTCGCCGCTTTCATCGTCAACACCGGCCATAGCCGAAAACACTTTCCCTTTGCCATGCAAATCGATCATCATTTTACTTACGGCATGAGTACCCACACCCCTTTCGAAAAGCTGGCCGGCAATGGTCAATGGATTTCCCTCAACACTTTTATTGATCTGGTTTTCACCCCATCCAATCTCCATCTTACTCAGGTCCATTTCATCTATGTAAATTGTTTGCGCTTCTCTCTGGCAACTCAAAATCAGCATTGGCAACAATAAAACTAGGAGATATTTTTTCATAATATTGATTTAATTGCAGATAAAAAATAAGGCTTAATTAACGTGTATTTTGCCTGTCAAAGATATTCAAATTAGATTTTCCTTCAGTCAAATTGTTTTATAAATCCATATGCAGATCCAAGCTAAAAGGGCAATGCAATGATAAAACAGATAAAAGAGGCTGTGTAATTTACGTTAACTGAGCTACTCTAGTATCAATAAGGCGGACTTCAAATCGAACTTTGTTGAAACAGAAGAGTGGGGAATTCATCAAGAAATTAGTAATAATACATTACTACAATTTACATAAAATTATGATTTCAGGTTCCGGATGGGAATCCATGTTTTGTAAGTGGCGCAACGCCAGAGCCATTCGACCGGACCAAACTTAAAGGCTAAAAACCAAAGATTGCTTATTAAAATCTGGACGATTAAAATTGCCCATGCAATCCAGAAGGTGGTTTCGAGCGTAAGCATACCAAAATAGCCAAATGCAATAATCGGATAAAATACCAATATCCCAAAAAAGGTATGTCCAAGATAAGAAGTCAACGACATCCGCCCATAATTTTTCAGCCATTGAAAAGCAAAAAACTTCGAAAACCTTTCAACCAACTTTGCAAGTATGCAAATGTATGCTAAGCTCAAACTTACCTGTCCAATTTCATGAACCAGCCTGTCAAGGATATCATTCCAGGTTCTTGAAAAGGAAGCAATATGGCTGTCCATCAAAATGGCCAGGCCGGTAAATCCAAAACCTAATACTACAAAAATGAAAAGGTACTTCCATTTTAAGGCATGCTTAGTGAAAAACTGAATATGGTATAAATAAGATCCCAGCAGAAACAAGCCCAGAACTTTGAATGGACGTCCCGTAGGTATGAAGTCATACCATCGCCAAACCAGGTTATGAAAGTTGGTCTTCAATACGGCTATAAAGTGGCTCGACCGAAACCCGGAAACAACCTCCGTTGGAGACATGTCGGGATATACCTTCAATGCAGTTGCCTCTTTTACTGGCAGGCTGGCGCTAAAGGAGTACATATAAATGATGTCCAATAAAACAGGGAAAAAATAGAGCAATAATGCCAGCGGCAATAATCTTTTACCGGGAACATCCCGAATAATTAATAAAACCATTCCCATCAGCGCGTAAAGAGTAAGTATATCGCCCGACCAAATAAACGAATGTAAAAGGCCGATGATTAAGAGCAGGAAGAGTCTCCTGAAATACATTTTCACAAAGCCCGAGTTATCCCGTTGTTTGCTTAACTGCATGTAAAAACCCACCCCAAACAGTACTGAAAAAATAGTATAAAACTTTGTGTCGACGAAGAACTTCAATAATTGATAATAAAAGGTGTCTGATTCAAAGTTCCCCAAGGCAATAAAATCGCTAAATGGCAAGAACTTCAGCCCACTCCAGCTCAAAATATTGGCAAATAAAATCCCTACCAGAGCAAATCCCCGGAGAATATCCAGAAAAACAATACGATCTTTTGCTACAGTTGGTTGTACAATGGTATTCAACAGAAATTAAGTTTAATGAAAATTTGAAGTTTTAAATAAATCTAAAGCTTATTTTTTACTTGAAATATTAATATTTACATGCTTATGAAAAAAAACCAATTGTCATGTGTGAAGAAAATTACTGCGATCAACTTCACCTGACCTCTAAAATACAGGCAGTTTACCCGGTGATCATCAAAACTTATAAACAATATACTTCAAAAAGGGTTCATGGCTGGCAAGACTATCAGGTTTACCAAGTTAAAATATTATGGAGAAAAATATACAGGGTGAAAAACTGGAATACTCACACTTTTCCCAACCCCATTAAAAGTATTTCATCACAATTTCCAGGTCCTGTATTTGCCTGGTATCAAACACACAATCCCTGTACCTGGGAGGCCCCATTCTTGATTTTGGATTATTGGAACTGCCAACACCCTCTCGTGGAATGCCAATGAAGCTGGTTTCAATTTCCCCGTCTTCATCCTCATCATGGTAAACGGCTATTGCATATGTGCCTTGAGGCACATTTTCAAAAATAGTTTCGGCCGTTTTATTATTGATCTCAACATACTTTTTATCAATGGCATTCTCGTATTCCGACGGGAAACCTTCATCAGAATTAAACAAGGTTACCCCAACCTTGCCATCGTTGTTTCGCAAATCGATAACTTTTACGCTTATTGTTGTAATCGAATCGTTTTGAGCAAATCCATGTATCGAGAAAAGTAAAATTAAAAACAATACAATTAATTGTTTGGAATGAATTGGCATATGCAAATGTTTAAGGATTTGGATGCGGTAAAATTAAACAAAAAACGGTGCAACCCATTTCAATATATTTTGTCATTCATGACGACAACAGTTCAGAAATCTGCTATTTATAACCAGATCATTTAAGGAAACTTATTCTTACAATATTTGAATTATGTAAATCATATTTTAGCTTTGTAACTTCTGACAGATAAAACATGTCCAACAAGTATGCATAAAAATGTTATCGTTATAGGTGCAGGGATTGGTGGCATTGCCACAGCCATCCACCTTGCCCGTAAAGGTTTTAAAGTAAAGATTGTCGAAAAAAACAACTACCCTGGAGGCCGTTGCAGCAATTTTACAAAAGATGGTCATCGATTTGATGTTGGTGCAACCCTGCTGATGATGACTGACATTTATGAGAAAACCTGGAAATCGTTTGGAAAAGACCTGTTTAAAGAGCTTGAACTGATCCGTATGGATCCGATCTACAGCATAAAATTTTATGGCGATCAGCAGGTTCTGTTTTCTTCTGATCTTACCAAAATGCAGCAACAACTCGAATCGGTTGAAGCAGGCAGCTACGAAAAGTTTTTAAAGTACATGTCCGAAAGCTTTCAAACTTACAAGCTTTCGATGAAGCACATTATTGATCGCAATTACACCCATGCGCTTGAATTTTTCAACCTCAAAAACCTATTGCTGCTTTTCAAACTCAAAGCATTTAATAATCATTACAGCCACACAGCAAAATACTTCGAAAGTGAGTTTTTGAGGGTGGTTTTTACATTCCAAAATATTTATGTAGGCCAAAATCCTTTCGAATCTTCAGCTATTTTTGCCATGCTCCCCTTCCTGGAGTTAACCGATGGAGTGTGGTTTCCAAGGGGAGGGATGTACCGGATCGTAGAAAACTTGATTTCAATAGCAAAGGAAAATGGAGTTGAATTTGTTTTTAACAGACCTGTAAATAAACTACTGGTTGAAGGAAAAAGAACCAGTGGCGTTCAGTTTGAAAACGGCGAAACCGAAAATGCTGACCTGGTAATTGCCAATGCCGATGTACCCTTTGTTTATGATAACCTTTTACCTGATAAAGGTGCTGCCAAAAAAATTAAAAAGCTTGATTACACCTGTTCGGCTTTTATTTTTCATTTTGCCATGGATAAGACCTATCCTGAGTTTGAACAGCACAATGTGTTTGTATCGAACGATTATCGGGAGAATATCCAGGCTGTATTCAAACAAAAGAAACTCCCTACGGATGTTAGTTTTTATGTCCATGCTCCATCAAGGGAAGATGGAACTGTTGCTCCCGAAAACCAGGATTCAATTTCAGTTATCGTTCCGGTTGGTCGATACGAAGAAAATGATAATCAGGATTGGAATGCGTTGAAAAATATAGCAAGAACCTCAGTAATTACCAGACTTAAGGAAGAAGGATTGAATGATTTTGAGGAGCACATCAAGTTTGAAACCTGTTATAATCCCAAAACATGGGAAAGTCTGTTCAACATTACCTACGGTTCGGTGTTTGGGAGCCTGAGCCATAAATTGACGCAAATGGGATACATGCGGCCTCATAATCAGCATAGAAAATACAAAAATTTATTTTTCGTTGGTGGAAGTACACATCCGGGAAACGGAATCCCCATGGTACTTTTATCGGCAAAGTTAACGTCACAAAAAGTGTTTCAATTTTGTAATAAATAGCAATGCAAAAAAATAATTTCAATCCACAGGAAATATTGTCTGGCATTCAGTTTGACCAATTGAAGAAGCACCCGAATATTCTTATTGCTGCTGCTTTTTGGGAGAAAGATCGCTATGATGCAGCTAAAGTTTGTTATCGGTTTATGCGGAAAATTGACGACATGATAGATGACCGTAAAGCCGATATAAATGTACTGGACGATTGCGATAAAACCCTTTTCACCGATCAGGTTCAGGATTGGATTGAGTGTTTGCAGGGAAAACTGGTTGATGATCCTGACCTGGAAGAAGTTGTTGGTGCCATCTCGGATTACAATATCCCGCTCGACCTGTTTAACAACTTCGCGAAGTCGATGATTTATGATATTCATCATGATGGATTCCCTACTTTTGAATCGTTTCTTCATTATGCCGAAGGTGCTTCAGTAGCACCGGCTTCAGTATTCCTGCATTTATGCTGCTTAAACGGAAATCATGAAAAATATGTGAATCCATCAATCGACCTTTTAAGCCTTGCCAGGCCATGTGCCATCTTTAGTTACATTGTCCATATCATCAGGGATTTTCAGATAGACCAGCACAACAACCTTAACTATTTTGCTGATGACATACTTAAAGAAAACAATGTTACAGCAGCAGATTTGAAAATGATGGCCAATGGTGGAGAAATAACAAATGGCTTTCGAAGTGTAATTAAAACTTATCTTGATTATGCTAAGGTTTACAAGCAACGAACCGAAGCTGCCATACATAAACTCAAACCATTCATGAGCCCTCAATATCTACTGAGCCTGGAAATTATCTACGCCCTGTATCTCGAAATTTTTAACCGGGTTGATATTGAAAATGGTTCGATTAAAACTTCGGAGCTTACACCAACACTTCAAGAAACCAGGTTAATTGTTGGTGATATTATCGAGAAAAACTGGAAAAACTAAATCTTGTATCCTGCGTAGTTTTAATACCGGGTAGTTTTACGCATGAGGCCTTGTTATTATTGTTCAGACTACAAATTACACAAACGATCTATCGGTCAAGGTTTAAAATCCTAATCTTTACTTATCGCTCCTTACCAGCCACCAACTTAAAATTAACATGGACCCAAAAATTACCGGGACAACTGAAACAACAAACGGCGGCCACTGAAATCCGCTGCCTACTACGTTGAAGAAGACCATCAGAAAAACTCCGAGCCCGGTGATTAAAATTCCACCAATCAGTTCCCACTTCCAGGCGATGAACAAGAATACAAGTAATCCAAGCCATGGCAGGGCATTCGGGCTGTTTTTAATTACTCCCATTACCCCGCCTCCATACTCTTCGGAGCCTGATGCTAGGGCGAAGATAAATACGAGAATCCCTAAAACAAGAATGGTGTATCGGCCAATTTTTCGCAGGTAAGAGGCAAGTGTATCTCTTCTGGCCTTATTCATAGGTATCAGGTTTGAATTGCATGAGTTATCGTTGTAATCTGTCAATAAGTAATGACTGGCATAAAGATAAATGAATAATGTAATTGTTCCACTAAGAATTTTTCTAAATTAATCTAATCTTTTGTCATATTTAACATTTTGCATATATTGCGCTATAATTGTTACAAACTTGATGTAATAAAAATCATTTTAAAGCATGTCAAGGATTTCACATAGATTATACATTATAGCGCTGGCATTAATTGTGGTTGTAGTTCTTGTTGTCCTGATTTACAACGGCTATTCATACTATCGGACAATACTTGAAGAACGCTTTTTTCATGACAATCATAAATTTTTAAAGCCGAGCGGCGTTTTGGGGCATGGCATGGGAATTATCGGATCACTTTTTATGATTATTGGGGTCTTTTCTTATATGGCCAGAAAAAGATATAGGATTCTTTCGCGGTTGGGCATTTTAAAACATTGGCTCGAGTTTCATATTTTTCTTTGTACCCTCGGCCCGATATTGGTCCTTTTTCACACCTCATTTAAATTCGGTGGCTTGGTAGCCATTAGCTTCTGGAGTATGGTTGCGGTTTTCCTGAGTGGAATCATTGGCAGGTTTATCTATATCCAAATTCCCAGAACCATTGAGGGACGTGAGTTAACCCTGAATGAGGTCAAAAACATGAAAGGTAATATCGGTGAGGTATTAAAAGAAGGCCATGATCTTGATGAGGAGAGTTACAATTCAATAATCGAATCGACAAAAAAACGTACTGATTTATATCAACAAAATGCTGTAGTAAAATACTTTAAGTCGATGGCTGATGACCGGAAGACTTTACGTAAAGTTAAAGTCCTTCTTAAAAAAATTAAACTTGGCAAGACCCAATACAATAAAATTATGGATCTGGTAAAAAACGAGATCTCCCTCAATAAGAAAATTGATAGACTTGCTGCCATGCAGAATCTTTTTAAATACTGGCATGTGGCACATTTGCCATTTGCCCTTGTGATGCTGATAATAATGATTATCCACATTGCTGTTACTATTGTTTTTGGATACAGATGGGTTTTTTAAAATGGAATTACTTATAGAAAAAATACTGGTTTACGCACTGGCTGCAATATTTTGTGTAGCCGTGGTAATGGTTTATCTTCGTAAGCAGAGGAGAAACTCAAAAATTGTAGAAGAGAAAATCAGGCAGGCCAAATTAGATGGCTTATATGAACCTGTTTCATTACATCCAGTGGTAGACCCAAACAGTTGTATTCAAACAGGAGCTTGCATTGCTGCCTGCCCTGAGAAGGATATTTTAGGAATCAGAAATGGAAAAGCAACCACCATCAATGCTTCCCGCTGTATTGGACATGGTGCCTGTTTTCATGCTTGTCCCACTGAGGCAATCAGTCTTTTTATCGGCACCGAAAAACGTGGTGTTGAGTTACCACATGTCAATCAGAATTTTGAAACAAATGTTCCGGGAATTTACATTGCAGGTGAACTTGGTGGAATGGGACTGATAAAAAATGCTGTTGAACAAGGTAAGCAAGCTGTTGAGAACCTCATTAAGTCGACAAAGAAAGGACACAAGGCCGAATTTGATCTTATTGTAGTCGGAGCTGGTCCGGCAGGGATATCAGCTACCCTCACTGCAAAAAAACACAACTTAAAATCGCTGACTCTGGAACAAGATACCCTGGGAGGAACTGTTTTTACATTTCCAAGGTCAAAGATTGTGATGACATCGGCTATGGATCTTCCTCTTTTTGGTAAAGTAAAACTGTATGAAACCAGCAAAACCGAGTTGCTTGAATTATGGAATCAGGTTTTGAAAAAGAATGAGCTTAGCATAAATGAAAATACCAAAGTTGATTCAATCATAGCTGAACCGGGGCATTTCAAAATTAACACCTTAAGTGGGGAACATTATACAACCAAAAATGTATTGCTTACCATTGGTCGCAGAGGTAGTCCAAGGAAATTAAATATCGCTGGAGAAACCTTAGAAAAGGTTGCATATCGTCTACTTGAACCCGAAGATATTAAAAACAAAGAAATTATGGTTGTAGGTGGTGGTGATTCCGCCATCGAATCAGCTTTACTTTTAGCAGACCATAACAATGTAATCCTCTCCTATCGGAGTGGTTCCTTTAAACGAATCAAACCAAAAAACAGTGAGAAAATTAACGATGCCATCAAGAAAGGAATTATTGAGGTTAGATATAACACCAACGTGATTTCTATTGAAAAGGAAACGATTACCCTTACTACGGTTAAGGATGATAAACAGTCAAAATTAAAAAATGATCTTTTATTTATATTTGCTGGTGGGGAGTTGCCCACCCAATTTCTTCAGAAAATTGGATTGCATATCACTAAAAAATTCGGGGAGGCAATTCTTAAACACTAACATTGTTCAAGCCAACTTGTCAGGATGATAAGAGAGTTTAAAAATATTATTGGTTCAATTGGCATCATTTTAATTCTTGGTTGCCAAGCTTTCACACAAATATCTCCCGGAGATCTCGCTGAGGTGCATGCCCACCTTGAAGGCTTATCCAATTGTACAAAATGCCATACCCTGGGCGAAAAGGTTTCCAACGAAAAATGTCTGAATTGCCACACCGAAATAAAAACCCGAATCGATAAGCGAAAAGGATATCATTATTCTGATGAAATACGCAATCAAGCTTGTGTAAAGTGCCATAACGATCATCATGGAAGAAAATTTGAAATCATTCGTTTTGATAAATATGCCTTCGACCATATGCTCACAGGCTACGAACTTCTTGGGGCACATACCAAGCAGGAATGTGAAAAATGCCATACTCCAAAATTTATAACTGATGAACTAGTAAAGGATAAAAAATTCACCTACCTGGGTTTGGGCACAAAGTGCCTGACATGCCACACCGACTATCATCAGACAACACTTCCTGGCAATTGCCTGGATTGCCATAATCATGAAGCTTTTAAGCCGGCACCAGTTTTTGACCATGAAAATACAAACTTTCGTTTGCTTGGCATGCATGCCGAGGTGAGTTGCGAGGATTGCCATAAAATTGAAACAAGATCAGGGCAGAAATTTCAGAATTTTTCGGGTGTTAGCTTCAGCAATTGCACCAGTTGCCATGAGGATGTTCATCAAAACCAGTTTGGGCAGGATTGCAAAAAATGCCATACTGAAGAATCTTTTCATATGATCAAGGATATCGACGTTTTTAACCATGACCTTACCAGTTTCATATTACAGGGAAAACACCAGGAACAGGATTGCAAGGCCTGTCATAAAACGAACTATACCGATCCACTGAAACACGACCGTTGTACTGACTGTCATACTGATTATCATAAGGGAGAATTCAACCGTCACGATTTTATACCTGATTGTGTCGATTGTCATAGTGTGCAAAGCTTTTCAGAATTTTCTTTTACCATTGAACAGCATAATAATACTACTTTCCCCCTGGAAGGCGCTCATCTTGCAAGCCCTTGCTTCGAATGCCACCTGAAAGAAAACCGTTGGAAATTCAGGGAAATTGGAATAAACTGCGCCGACTGCCATGAAGACATTCATCGCGATATTATCGATCCGAAATATTATCCCAACTCAAATTGCAGGAATTGTCACACTGCTAATTGGTGGAATGAAGTGGTTTTTGACCACGGTCCAACAGGTTTTGCCCTCGAAGGTGTACACCGCGAACAAAGTTGTCGCGCCTGTCATTTTGAAGAAAGTACGGACGGGGCAATCAAACAAAAATTTTCGGGGCTCTCCCCTCAATGCTTCAACTGCCATACCGACCAGCACTACAGGCAGTTCGAAGAAAACGGAATTACTGATTGTGAAAAGTGTCATACATTTTTCAACTGGAGGGCAGATAAATTTGACCATAACACAGCCAGATTTATTCTCGATGGAAAACATGAAAATGTAGCTTGTAACGAATGTCATATAACAGGTGAAACTGATGGAATTACTTACGTAAGATATAAATTTGAAGATATAAGATGCGAAGCCTGTCATCAATAATATTGTTGTTAACATTGTGCTTGACTTTGAATGCGCAATCCCCTCATGGCGACGAATTAACCGTTGCTTGCGAGGACTGCCACACCACTGAAGGCTGGTTAATGATTCCTGGCACTTATAAATTCACCCACGACTCAACCCAGTTTCCTTTGGTAGGACAACATCAGTCAGTCAACTGTAAAATGTGTCACTCAAGCCTTGTTTTTTCCGAAGCACAAAGCGATTGCTTTTCCTGCCATACCGACATGCACTACCAAACTGTTGGTTTCGATTGTGAACGTTGTCATTCCCCAAAATCATGGATCGTTGAAAATATTACTGAAATCCACCAATTAAGTCGTTTCCCGTTGGTAGGAGCACACCGCACTGCCGATTGTTATGCCTGTCATCCTTCAGCTTCGTTACTGCGCTTTGAACCGCTTGGTGTGGAGTGTATCGACTGCCACCAGGCTGATTATCTTGCAACCACCAATCCCAACCATGTTGAGGGAAACATTTCAACCAATTGTGTCGAATGCCACCGTCTGGATGCATTTTCGTGGACGGGCGCTGGTATCGACCATTCGTTTTTCCCCCTTACACAGGGACATGAAATTGACGATTGTAACCGATGCCATACCTCCAGTGATTATACAAATATTTCTTCTGATTGCATTTCATGCCATCAAACAGATTATCTGGAAACTTCCAACCCTGATCACCAGGCTGCTGATATATCAGAAAACTGCAACGAATGTCATACAACTACTCCCGGTTGGAAACCAGCTACTTTTGCTGAACACGACGGCGTTTTTTTCCCTATTTATTCCGGGGAACATAACGGGGAGTGGAACAATTGTGCTGAGTGCCATTCAAACCCTGCCGATTATTCACTGTTTTCATGTATCGATTGCCATGAGCATAACCAGTCTGATATGGATGATGAACATCAGGAAATTGGTGGCTATGCTTACAACAGTATTGCATGCTACGAATGTCACCCAACGGGTACTGCCGAAGGAGGATTCGATCACAACAGTTCTGCTTTTCCATTAACCGGGGCGCATTTAACAACTGCTTGTGCTGATTGTCATACCGAAGGATATGTCGGAACCCCCACCATCTGTTTTGAATGCCATGAGCAGGATTTTAACCAAACCACCAATCCAAACCACATCGAAATAGCAATTGATAATGTATGTGAAGAATGTCATACCACAGAGCCAGGATGGATGCCGGCTACATTTCCTGTTCACGATGAATATTACCCATTGAACGGGGCACATGGAAGGATTAGCTCTGATTGTTTCTCATGTCACGAAGGATCTTATGTAAATACACCAAACACCTGTTACCAGTGTCATTCGGAGGATTATAACCAAACAACAGATCCTCCACATGCGGAAGCACAATTTTCCACAGAATGCCAGACATGCCACACGGAGGATGTATGGATTCCTTCAACATTTGATCACGACATTCAATACTTTCCTATCTACAGTGGTTCACACAATGGTGAGTGGACAAGTTGTACCGAATGTCATAGAGTTCCGGGAAACTTTTTAGTGTTTTCCTGCATTGATTGTCATGATCACAACCAGGCCGATATGGATCGCGAACACCTGGGAATTGGTGGTTATAGCTACAACAGCATGGCATGTTTCGAGTGTCACCCTGACGGACAGGGTCAGGGTGGATTCAATCACAACGAAACCAATTTCCCCTTAACTGGCGCCCACATTACAGCATTATGTGATGACTGCCATGAGAACGGTTACACGGGAACATCCACCATATGTTCGGATTGCCATGAAGAAGATTTTGTTCAGTCAACAAATCCAAATCATATCGAAATAGCAATTCCGGATGATTGCGAAAGCTGCCATACAACAAATCCTGGATGGATGCCGGCTACCTTTCCCATACATAACGAGTATTATTCACTCAATGGGGCTCATGGCCGGATTGCCACTGATTGTTTTATCTGCCATGAAGGAAATTATAACAGTACACCAGATCTTTGTTTTGGTTGTCATGCCGATGATTACAATCAAACCACAGATCCATCCCACCTCTCCGAACAATTCCCCACCGAGTGCGAAATATGCCATACCGAATCGGCCTGGGAACCTTCAATTTTTAACCATAACGAAACCAGTTTCCCGCTAACCGGTGCACATACAACAACACTTTGTACCGAATGCCATGAAAACGGATATACAGGAACCACCACAATTTGTTCCGAATGCCACGAAACAGAGTATAACCAAACTACCAATCCTAACCACATCTCCATCGGGATTTCAAATGTCTGCGAAACCTGTCATACTACCAATCCCGGCTGGCAGCCTGCGCTGTTTCCGGTACATAACGAATATTATCCCCTGGTTGGGGCACACAGCCAAATTGCTACCGATTGTTTTGTTTGCCATGAAGGAAATTTCAACAGCACGCCAAACACCTGTTTCGGTTGCCACGCAGATGACTATAATCAAACAAATGATCCTCCGCACCAATCTGCTCAGTTCCCAACTGAATGTGAGTTATGTCATACCCAAACGGCCTGGGAACCATCAACTTTTAATCATGATGCGCTTTATTTTCCAATCTATTCGGGTAAACATGAAGGTGAGTGGAATCAGTGTTCTGATTGCCATACTAACCCTGGCAATTATTCAATTTTTGATTGCCTCGGATGCCACGATCAGGCTTCAACAAATCGTGAACACACCGAGGTGCCCGGATATATTTATAATAGTATTGCCTGTCTGGAATGTCATCCTCGTGGCAATTCTTCAAGTATAAGGATTAGTAGGTAAAATAACGGAATTGATGAGACGATTTGCAACCATAAGCCTTTGCATTTTGACTGGCCTAATCCTTAAAGGCCAATCCACAGAAAATATTGAGGAGGGCTATGTTTCGTTTATTACCTCACAAAATGTGTATTTAAAATTTCCCTCAACAAAGAATATAAAACCCGGAGATACACTTTTCTTATTAGATGACGAAAAAAGAATTCCTGCCCTGCGCGTAACAAATCTTTCCTCAATGTCCTGTGTTTGTGTTGTACTTAATTCTATTGATTTCTCCGTCGATGATAGAGTGTACAGCATTAAGAAACCGGATAAATCCTCTGCCCGCCCAAAGGAAGTTGTTGTGAATGAAACTTTACTGAAGGCTGATAGTTTAGCCGGTGATACACTCGCCGAAAGTCAAAATGCGAAAAATGCAAGGAAGCAAGAAGTTTCAGGCCGTATTTCCATATCATCATACTCCAATTTTTCTAATGTTGCCGATTTTTCGCAACGAATGCGATACACACTATCGCTGAACGCACAAAACATTAGTGATTCTAAATTCTCCTGTGAAAGTTATATTTCGTTTGTCCATAAAAATGATGATTGGAATGAAATTCAGGAGGATGTTTTTAATGGCTTGAAAATATATAACCTCGCCCTGAAGTACGACATCAATAATTCAACTGAAATGTGGATTGGCCGGAAGATCAATCCTAAATTATCAAATATTGGCGCTGTTGACGGCCTGCAGGCTGAAAAACGATACCGGTCATTTTCATTTGGAGGAGTTGTAGGTTTTCGCCCTGATTATGAAGATTACGGATTTAACGCAAACCTTTTCCAATTTGGCGCTTATGTGAACCATGAGTATACAAGTAAAAAAGGGTTTATGCAAAGTTCAGTAGCCTTTATCGAACAAACAAATTCTGGGAATACCGACAGGCGGTTCACATATTTTCAACACACAAATGCCCTGGTTAAAAACCTTTACTTTTTTGGAACACTGGAGGTAAATCTGTACAAAAAGGTTAATGAGCAAACAGACAATAAACCGACAATATCAAATATATATCTTTCGCTGAGGTACAAAATTATTAAGCAACTTTCATTGTCAATTTCCTATAGTGCACGCGACAATGTAATCTATTACGAAACGTATAAGGATATTGTGGAGCGATTGCTTGAACAGGAAACTCGTCAGGGGTACAGGGCCCAAATAAATTATCGATCTGTAAAATATCTTGCTGTCGGTGTAAATGCTGGCTACCGTTTTAGTAAGCAGGATCCCAAACCCTCAAAAAACCTGTATGCTTATATCACATATAGTCGTATTCCTTTTATAGAGGCCTCAACAACTGTATCCTTTACATTACTTGAGACTTCGTATCTTTCAGGTAAAATTTTCAGTTTTCTATTAAATAAAGATTTAATCAAGGGGAAACTGTTTGGAGGCTTGGGGTACAGGCATGTTGACTATTCATACCTTTCATCCGAATATTCTATACCACAAAACATGGCTGAAATTAATCTCAGCTGGAGAATAATGAAAAAACTATTTGCTTCGCTCAATTATGAGGGAACATTTGAAAACCAGAATAATTATAACAGAATTTACATCAACCTTTCCCAGCGCTTTTAAAAATACTGATTGTGTTTCCTAACAAAACAGCGATTCATTTAAACGATCCATCGCTAACTTTTATATAAGGACAAGAAAAAAAATTCTTGCTTTAAATCTAAAAATGAACAGCATCAATTGAACAAAACCACATCTGAAGTGTTGCAATAACCATATTTTAATTTATTTGGAAATTCTGAATTTCAATCTTTTTTAATCCTTTTACACCATACAAATATGATCATTGGAGTTTTAAAGGAACAACTACCCGAACAAAGGGTTGCCCTGCTTCCCGAAGCGCTTTCCCGTTTTACAGATACTACAGTTGATGTATGGATTGAACAGGGTGCGGGCATCAATGCCAAATTTGAGGATGAAAGTTACAGTCAGGCCGGAGCAACCATTCATTTGCGAAAAGAAATTTTATCGAAAGCAGATTTATTATTGATGGCGAATCCACCATCCAATGAAGATATCTCTGCACTCAATGAGGGTCAGGTTGTGGTGGGAACATTCAATCCACTCTCAAACCTTGAACTTGTAGAAAGTTTTAGAAAGGAAAAACTTTGTGTTTTCAGCCTTGATGCTGTCCCCCGGATCAGCCGTGCGCAGGCAATGGATGTTTTGTCTTCGATGGCTACTGTTGCAGGCTATCGGGCAATACTGGATGCAGCCCTTCATTTGCCCACTTTTTTCCCGATGTTCATGTCTGCAGCAGGTACCATAAAACCAGCGAAAGTCCTTATTTTGGGTGCCGGTGTTGCGGGACTACAGGCCATAGCAACAGCAAGGAAATTGGGTGCAGTTGTGGAAGCGTTTGATGTAAGGAGTGCTGTAAAGGAAGAAGTAGAAAGCCTGGGAGCAAAATTTGTTGAAGTTGAAGGCGCCAAAGAAGACCAGGCTGCCGGTGGCTATGCCGTGGAGCAAACTGAGGAATTTAAACAAAGGCAAAGCCAGCTGATCCAGGATCATGCATTGAAATCAGATGTGGTGATTTGCACTGCCCAGATACCCGGACGAACAGCTCCAGTTCTCATTAAGAAAGAAACTGTAAAGGATATGAAGACCGGATCTGTGATTGTCGACCTGGCAGCCAGTTCCGGTGGAAATTGCGAACTCACCCAAAACGATAAATCAATTCAAGTTCATGGAATTACCATCATCGGAAACTCCAATTATCCATCGGGCATGCCTGTGGATGCAAGCCGGATGTATGGTAAAAATCTGCTGAATTTCCTAAAGCTCCTGATAACTGAAGAGGGTGAACTTAATCTTGATTTCGAAGATGAGATCATCAAAGGAGCCTGCATCACACACGATGGAGAGATAGTGAACGAGAGACTTAAGTCCTTACTTAAAACCCAATAACAATGGAAGAAATAATCATCTTTTTTTATTCATTCCGCGAACCCATTTTCATAATGGTTCTGGCAATTTTTCTTGGCATTGAGGTGATCTCAAATGTGCCATCGGTTTTGCATACGCCGCTCATGTCTGGGGCTAATGCTATCAGCGGTGTGATCATCATTGGTGGGATTATTCTGGTAGGACATGCAAATCTGAACCATTTTTCAATTGAGCTGATTCTGGGGATTCTAGCCATGCTTTTCGGTACACTAAACGTTGCCGGTGGTTTTGCCGTAACCGACAGGATGCTTGAAATGTTTAAGAAAAAGAAGAAATAGATACTCGTTTTGAGTATGGCGTTTGGCGCTTAGCGTTGGTTTTTTGAACCTTAATCTCCGAACTATGAACTCCGAACTGATATAACATACAACATGATACATAGCAAAAATGGATAAGATATTACATACTTTTAATGGGATAGATTTTACCCTTGGTAACGCCATTCTGGAATTCAGTTACCTGCTTGCAGCGATACTGTTTGTTTGGGGCCTGAAATTGCTTAGCCATCCCGAATCCGCAAAGCGTGGAAATTTATGGGCTGCCGGTGGGATGATCCTTGCCATGGTCACTACCTTAATTTTACATCAGGATGAAACAGGCTCACGCATCCAGTTAATGAATGTCGTTGTTATTCTCATTACCCTTGGAATTGGAGGAGCTATCGGTTTGCTCATATCCAAAAAAGTTAAAATGACATCCATGCCCGAACTGGTTTCATTTTTCAATGCCACCGGTGGGGCAGCTTCGGCTCTTGTGGGATTACTTGAGTTTGGAAATCCGGCCAACGAATCATTGCTTGTTACGCTTCTCGGTTTAATCATAGGCTCCATTGCCTTTAGCGGAAGTATGATCGCCTACGGAAAACTGAGTGGAAAAGTTGGGAGCCTGCATGCCGGGGTTATGAAGTATGTGAATTACGTTTTATTGGCTGGCGTGATAGGGTTGACTGTTTATGTTTTGATACAGCCCGCGCCACAGGAACTGGCCTACCTGGTTTATATATTGCTTGCTGTTTCATTGTTGTACGGAATTTTCTTCGTTATGCCCATTGGTGGTGCCGACATGCCGGTGGTTATTTCACTTCTGAATTCCTTAACGGGAATTGCAGCAGCCATGGCAGGATTTATATACCACAACCTGGCCATGATACTGGGTGGTATTTTTGTTGGCGCTGCCGGATCGATTCTTACCCTGCTGATGTGCAAAGCAATGAACCGCTCACTATTGAATGTGATACTTGGAGGTTTTGGAGGCGGTGGAGGTGTAGAGGGAGAAGAAGGTGGTACTGTTAAAGAAGTTACCATGAGTGATGCAGCGGTATTGCTGGCTTATTCTCAGAAAGTGGTTGTCGTTCCTGGTTATGGACTGGCTGTAGCCCAGGCTCAGCATACAGTACATGAAATGGAAAAACTACTGGAGGACAAAGGTGTTCAGGTAAAATATGGAATTCACCCGGTAGCAGGGCGCATGCCTGGCCATATGAACGTTTTATTGGCCGAAGCAGATGTGTCGTACGACAAACTGGTGGAGATGGATGAGATAAACAAGGAGATCGAAACAACCGATGTAGTAATAGTTGTTGGTGCCAACGATGTGGTGAATCCGGCGGCAAATGATAATCCCGGAAGCCCGATTTATGGAATGCCTGTTATCAATGCAGTACTGGCCAAAAATGTAATCGTAATGAAACGTGGAATGGGAAAGGGCTATGCAGGCATTGAGAATCCATTGTTTTTTAAAGAAAATACACGCATGCTTTTTGGAAGTGCGAAGGATACGATTCAGAAACTGGTGTCAGAGATCAATACTCTATAGAAGTTTGAATTTCCTTTGAGGTGCACAGATTAAAGAAACAAGTAAATGATGCCCAGGAATTAACTGGTAAACATCAACGCTTCAGATCGACAACCCGCTAGTTTGATTTAATTATTTTTTTGGTGTAAACAACATCGCTTGCCTGCAGGCGGAAGAAATAAACTCCCTCGGCAAGGCCCCGGGCGTTCCAGCTAATTTTTTGCCGACCTTCAGGAAGAACACTTGAAACCAGGCTTGTTACTTTCGCTCCAAGGGAATTGAATATTTCGAGCCTGACATTAGTTTGCTGAGGCAATTCAAATACAATTTGCACGGCACCTCTGAAAGGGTTTGGCTGAACAGTAAAATCTTTTATGGCTAATCTATTTTCTTCAAGTTCAATGGTCTCATCAGCCCAGGCTTTAAAATTGCGATTCATACATTTACCAGGTGTTAATGCACCACCTGTAACCTGGTGGAATCCCCCCTCCCGAGCATTAGCTTCAAAATTTCCAGGAACCTGATTGCCTTTGGTTGACAATTTAACTAAACGGCCTTCTAAATCCTTTAATAAAGAGGTTGCGATAAACTGTGCATCTCTTGATTCGCTGGCCGAGATATCAACAAAATTGGTGTATGTGGTATAACTCTGCCAGTTAGCATTCAATTGAGCTAAATCGTCAAACGAATAGTTGGTATCAATAAAACACTCCAGGATGGGTTGGCCGGCAATTTCAATAGTGATAGTATTGCCATAGTGCTGGCACCAATAATTATTTTCATCCAATCCCCAATCAACTCCTTCGATATTATTACCCAGGGTCGAAATGCTGGTTTTTGCCTTTAATTGGTCCAGACTGAAGCCCCTGTATTCCAATTGCAATTCAAGATTTAAAAATCCTTGTGCATTATCCGTAAAATGAAACAAAGCAGCACTTGAATCCTGATCAATGCCGGAATAATCGCGTGATGCAATGTAATAGGGCATCCGCCAATTGTAGCCCCCAAAAGTAAAACTATGGCCGCTTGTTTTGGGCTCCGAACCTGAACCATCAGCATCCCATGCTGCAATTCCTTCATGGTTGGATCCAAGTCCGATAAGAGGCAGCTCAGGAATCCCCTTCTCGAGGTAAGCCGATTCAACCTCAAGAAGATGGCCATCCCGGCCATGTCCCTGGATCCACTCGCCAGACCAATACATATTTTCAATAATAAGTCTCAACTCCTGCCCATCCATGTCGGCAATAAAGGCCATGGCTATGGATTTAATTTCAGGGCTACCTGAATTTGATACATCTTCAGGTGTTGAAAAGCTGGCTTCTGATTTCCAGATTGATGATGTTTTATTGATGCTGGTATGGATATAATTCATATGTCCGCTGATCATGGGCTCGTCGTTTATTACAATATGGTAAAAACCATTGTAATAATTTGAATGATGCACATTGCCCATAATAAGCCAATCCTCACCTTCAATATCAGTGTCCAGGCTCATTGCTTCTAATTTCATTTTAACATCTTTGGCTAAAAATCCTGCATCCTCTAAAGCCCTAACAAACTTGGGGAAACCTTTGATGTCGTCCATAAAGTGGCACATAGATGCATCAGGGTCAAAATCAATATTCTGATAATCGCGCGAGGCAAAATAGTATGGCATATTATTGAATCTGGCTAAGGATAAGGGGTGACCTTCAGCAGCGATTTCATGTCCCATTCCATTTGCATTCCAAACCGCAATACCCTCGTGGTTTGAAGCGAATCCCTGCAATGGAATCTGTGCAGTTGTGAGGTCCGGAGCCAACATCAGTGCAGCTACCAGGCCTGTTGTATTTATTATTGTTTTTGCTTTCATGATCAATAGATTTTTAGGTATGTTTTGACTAATTGATGATTGTAAAGCAAAATTACTACCCGCCGGACCCGAAAGGGTGGCAGAAAATGATGGGAAAAATATTTGGTTAAATTCAGATTTGGAAGTTGACGTAGTAGAAGAAAATTATCCACATCTAAACAATGAGTTCAGATTTCGAAACCCTCCAATCCCTGCGCTTAGTTGGAGTTTAATTTCAAAATACTTTTTAAAATCGGATAAATTTTCCTAGCTTTGTGGCTATAAGGAAAGCTCACAAACCTCATTTACTCACAAAAAAAAGTTATGAAAAAAACTATTCTACTCCTTTTGCTCATGCTTCCATTTCTTGTCATCTCCCAAAACTGGCAACCCGTCAATCCGGATTATGTTTATTTTTATTTTGAAGACAGCACCGGGCTGATCAAGCATACCGTTAAAGTTGATTCAGTTTCAAATGCGAATGGCTATCCGGCATTTTTCCTAAACACCGGAATTACCCGCTGTGATACCTGCTGGACACCGGTTCCGTGCTACAACTATAATATGGATTATTTTCTGTCGGGCATCCAGGGTATTTTTTCAAAGGAGATCCGTCAAATCGAAAATGATAAATACTGGTTTTAAGATACCGTGAGTTTTGTGATCCTGCCAAAGGCAGGCCTTAACCAGAGCTGGATTTTTGATAATTCCAACAACATTATAGCAGAAATCACCGAATTGAATTATGAAGAGGTTTTTGAGGGTGTTTTTGATTCTACCAAAACTATCGGTCTTTCAAATGGCTCTGAGATTCTGCTTTCAAAAAACCATGGCATCCTCGAGTTTCCGTCTGCCACCGAAGACATCGACAAGTATTTGTTGACAGGCCTGAAAACCGGAACTTCAAATATCGGCTATACCCCTCCAGGTTTCTGGGAGATTTTCGATTACGAAGTTGACGATGTTTTTCAATACCATGGCTGGGCAGGAGATGGTTCCTGGCCGCCACCTAATTCTGATAGTTATACGCTTAAAATGAAAATCACGTCGAAAACCCAAACTGAAAATAGCGTAAACTTTGGCAGGGACATCATTAAAAGGTGGACAACATCCGGTGGCTCGTATATTAGCAGCGATGAAGTTACATATACCAACACACCCGAATTTATGGCGAACCAACTGCCGGGCACGCTCTACAACATCTGTGCTGATGAGCAGGTTTACTATGAAATTTGTGGCAGTGAACCCTATCAAGTTGTTTCTGATATAAAGCACACATTCGCTCCATATCTTGAAGAGATAAAAGCAATTGGAAATGATTCAGACCCCGATGGGCCAAGAATGCTTGTACCCTGCGAATATGGAAATCCCAGGATGGTTAATGTTGCCTGGGAATACATGTATTCGGTTGGTAGAAATTATGCAGCCGGGCTGGGCCAGGTAAGTCATGGATTAAGTTCTTTTGAACAATTCGATGGCTGGGATATCGAAGGTTACGTTAAAGAAGGTGACACCGTTGGTGTTATTACACCGGATGACATTTTGCTGGATGTAAAAGAAATATCCAGGCATCAAACTATAAAAGTCTTTCCCAATCCTGCAGAGGATATTTTGTATTTTAAAATTCCTAAACAAAGTACAGTTCAGATTTTCAATATCAGGGGGCAGATGGTTTTTGAAAAAGCATTTACCGAAACCAAAAATCAAATTAACGTCAATGATTTCATGCCGGGAATTTACCTGCTGAAGGTTATTTCGGGAGACCGGGTTTATAATCAAAAAGTGGTGGTGAAGTAAAAGTTTGTTCTTCGTTAATTGAATTCGTATTTGCTGATGCAGGTATTTTTGCTGCAGAATCTAGAAGATTGACGCAGTATTAAAACGGTTTGCCACGGTCGTTCCTCCCTCGCAAAGTCCATTTTCAAATTAACGTTATCATTAAATATTAAAAGTTAGGGTTTTAGTTTTCAAGATAAATTTCAATATATTTTCCAATTACCAAATTTCATCAATCGATACAAATATTTTGTCATTGAGTTTATCAACCAATGTTACCTCACAAACCTCAGTATGAAAGTCGTCCTGTCTTTATGCCCTGTTTCCAACTGAATGCTTCCACCATGCATCATCATGATCTGCCTTGATAAACTCAGGCCAATGCCTGAACCACCACCTGAATGGGTGGTAAAAAAAGGTATAAATACTTTATCCAGGTTTTCGGGATCAATCCCACTGCCAGTATCTGAAACTGAAACAGACACACCCCCTTCCTGTGACTTTTCAGCTGAAATCAAAACCTCCTTTTTATCAGTATCTTTCACTGCCCTGATAGCATTTTTCAATAAATTGATCAGCACTTGCTCAAACATTTTCCTGTCGGCGATGAGTACCAGGGAATCAGGAATGGAGGAACAATGTAAAGAAACCTTTTCCTGCTTCATTTGCTCTTCAAACAAAAGCTGGAGCGATTTAAAAACATCGTCAATAAGGATCTCCTCCAGTTGTGGCTGTGGCAAGATACTTAGCTCACGGTATTTCTGAACGAAATCAACCAGGCCCTCACCCCTGTTTTTAATTACTTTGAGCCCTTTGTTTAGTTTGGCCTTTACTTTCTCATCAGCCAGGCTTTCACCAGATTCTTTGCCGCCAATAATTTTTGATAATGAGGCTGCCAACGAAGTAATGGGAGAAATAGAATTCATAATCTCATGGGTTAAAATCCTGATCATCTTTTGCCAGGTCTGGGTTTCTTTCTGTTCAAGCTCCGTACGTATGTTTTGCAGCGAAACCAGTATCCATTCTTCATCTGCGGTTTTGTACAAGGTAGAACGGACAGATAACTCCAAAATCTGTTGACCTGTTTTAAGTTCAAGAAGTCGGGGAACCCCGGGTTTTATATCGCTAAAAAAACCTGACATACCCGGCTGTATATTATCCAAAGATTGCAGATTTTTTAGAAAAGAAATACCAAGCATTTCCAATGCTGCCGAATTGATAAAGTGAATCCTGCCTCCAGATCCAAATGCAAAAATACCGGTAGCCACGTGTTCTATAACAGCCTTAAAGTAAAGGTTGCGCTGTTCATTTTCCAGCTTAAGTTGTTTGAAATATTGAGTCAATTTATCCAATTGAAAATTCAGGTCTGAAAACTCACCTTTTCTGCCGGCATCAGCAAAAACAATGGTGTAATCATCTGACTTTACAGAATCGAAAAAAGAACTCAGTTTCCGGTTGATGCGATTTAAAAACCAAATGAGTAAGATCACCTGCAAAATAAAAATTACTCCCAATGCAAATTTCAAATGTAGCAAACCGGGTATCCACCAGTAATAAAAGAAAACAAGTGCGTTTGCAGCAAGTAAGATAACCCGGATAATAATGCTGATATAAAATTTCCTATAAACCATACTTCTTCATTTTATTGTAGATGGTCTGACGGGTAATATTCAGCTCCCTGGCGGCTTTTACCTGGTTACCTCCATTGTTTTCGAGGGCATGAATAATTGCCCACTTTTCGATGTCCTCCAGTGTTCCACCAATACTCATGTTCTGGTTGTGGGTCATATTTGATTTTACATGAAAATCATTTCTTCCAAGCAGATCAGTTTCCGCAAGGATTATGGTTTGCTCGATGGCATGTTCCAACTCCCTCACATTGCCGGGCCAATTGTGCTGTTTAAGTGCATCCATGAAATCCGGCCCTATTGAAATAGTTGGCTTGCTGTACTTTTTACGATACCGATGCAGAAAAATATCAGCCAATAGCTCAATGTCATTTGGCCGCTCACGTAAGGGTGCAATGTCAATAGTGATCGTATTAATCCGATAATACAGATCCTCCCTGAAGTTTCCATTCGCTACCTCTGCTTGCAGGTTTTTATTGGTGGCGGAAATCAACCTGATATCAACAGTAACCTGAAGGTTTGATCCAAGCGGTGTTATCATTTTATTCTGTAACAGATTCAGGAGTTTTGACTGCATGGCCAGGCTAAGGTTTCCAATTTCATCCAAAAACAATGTACCACCACTGGCTGATTCCACCCTCCCTACCCTGTCAGTTTTCGCATCGGTAAAAGCTCCTTTCTTATACCCGAAAAGTTCGCTCTCGAAAAGATTTTCGTTTAAACTACCCAAATCAACGGTAACAAAAGTCTCGTTGGCTCTTAAAGATTTTTTATGGATTTCGTGTGCAATCAAGCTCTTGCCCGTACCATTTTCTCCGGTTAATAAAATGTTGGCATCGGTTGGAGCAGTTTTCTGTATGATCTCACGAATTCGGTTGAATGATGCCGAGTCCCCTGTTAATTCCGGGTATTTTGAACTGATTTCCTCCTCGAGTACATTTTTTGTGTTTCTCAGTTTACTCGACTCTTTGCGCGACTGGCTGAGCTTTACCCCGGCTTTTATAGTTGCCAGCAACTTGTCGTTATCCCATGGTTTCATCACAAAGTCGGTGGCTCCTTCTTTCATCACTTTTACCGCGAGATCCACATCTCCAAAAGCCGTGAAAAGTACGACCACAGCTTCAGGATCGATTTCAATAATCTTGTTTAGCCAAAAAATACCTTCGTTGCCTGTATTTACACTCGAAGTAAAATTCATATCCAGCAGGACTACATCGAAATGATATTCCCTTAAAAGCTGGGGAATTTGATTTGGATTTGAAATCGTTTTTAACAGATCAAATTCATCATCCAGTAAAACTTCCAGTGCACTCAGCACATCTTTGTTGTCGTCAACAATTAAAAGGGAACCAGGGTTTTTCATATGATAAAAGTTGCAGGTTACAAGTAACAGGTTGCAGGTCATTTTTCTGCAACTTGCAAACTTTAACCTGGTACCATCTTTCCAAACCCTAAAAGTAAATATTTTTTACACCACATGTAAAATATTTTTACACTTTAACGAATAAGCAACAAGAACTTTTAGCTAAACATCTGTATTGCTGCACCCTAAAATCTATGGCATATGCCTTGCCTTAGAAGAAGTATCTATTACAAATCATACTAAAATGATCAAGAACTACCTGAAAACCGCTTTTAGAAATATTCTCCGGAACAAGCTTTTTACTTTTCTAAATATCCTTGGCCTGTCGCTGGGAATGGGGACAGCTATACTTATTTTCTTTTGGGTAAATGATGAAATGAGCTACGACAAGCATTTTGAAAACCACGAAAATATTTATCGCGTTGTTGCCGATTACCAGATGAATGGAGTGGATTACCACATTGCCACCTCACCACCAACAATGGCTGCTGCTTTGCTTAATGATTACCCAGAAGTATTGAATGTGTGTCGGTTCAGGGATGTAGGCTCAATGCTGATTACGATTGACGATAAAAAATACGAAGAGTACAACACCATTTATGCTGATTCCACATTTTTTGAGGTATTTAGTGTACCCGTAGTTTCAGGCAATGAATCGATGTTGCTGAACAAAGCAGAACATGTAGTGATAAACGAAAAGCTTGCAAGCAAATATTTTGGAGATGAAAGTGCTGTGGGTAAATTGATAAAGGTTGACGACGAAACCTTTATGGTGGCAGGTGTATTTCAAAATATTCCCAGTAACACGCATTTCGATTTTGAAATTATAATATCGATGCTTGCCCGTGAGGAGAGCCTCCAGCAATCGTGGTTATCAAATAATTTCCCCACATATTTCGTGCTTCATCCTGAGGCAAACGTTAACAACCTGGAAGATCAATTTCAGGATATGATTATAAAATACCTGGGCCCGGATGTAGAGAAAATGATGGGTACAACTATAGCAGAATTCCTGGGAGAATCCAGTGCTGCTTTTAGAATCCAGAAATTAACCGACATTCATCTTCATTCAGATTTAACCGCAGAACTTGAGGCCAACAGCGACATTAAGTATGTTTATATTTTTTCATTTATTGCAATATTTATTCTCATAATTGCTTGTATAAATTTCATGAATATGACCACTGCCCGATCCGAACGCCGATCGATGGAAGTGGGCATTCGAAAGGTATCGGGCGCAACCAGAGGACAAGTTGTAGTTCAGTATATTTTTGAATCATTGATATTTACGATCTTCTCCTACATTCTGGCAATGATAGTTGTCGAATTGGTCCTGCCGGAATTTAACACCCTTTCTGGAAAAGAAATCATTGTGGACTACCGCGATACATCAACATTATTTTCTTTACTGGCCATCATTTTAGTTACTGGTATAGTTGCCGGAAGCTATCCTGCACTTTATCTCTCCTCCTTCAAACCCATTGTAGTGCTGAAGGGAGGTTTTAAATCGGGAAAAGGAAACGGAAGGTTACGTAATTCGCTTGTAGTGGTTCAGTTTATTACTACTATCATTTTAATCAGCAGCACCATTATTGTTTACAGGCAGATGAATTATATACAAAGTAAAAATATTGGTTATAACAAAGAGCAGCTCATCAGTTTGCACAATTCCCATTTGTTAGGAGAATCCATTCAATCCTTTAAAAAAGAAATGTTGAATTATCCACAATTCAAATCTGCTACTATTTCCAGCTATTTGCCGGTCCCGTCAAGCAGCAACAATTCGGGTGTTTGGCCTGATGGCATTAAAGAAAGGGTGGTTTCGATCCAGCAATGGCAGGTAGACTTCGACTACATCAGCACCATGGAAATGAATATTGTTGAAGGCCGTGATTTTGATGCAAGGATGGCAACTGATTCGTTTGCGGTAATCATTAATCAAACTACAGCACAACAGTTTGGCTGGGATGATCCTCTGAATCATAAAATAATGCGGCTTACATGGCCGGAAATGGAGGCGATCCCATACCAGGTTATTGGTGTTGTTGAGGATTTCAATTTCCAATCTTTAAGGGATAATATAGGCCCGCTTATGATGTATATTAGTGAAGCCCCCTATATAATCACTTTCCGTTTTGAAACAGACGAAACCAAAGAGGTCATTGCCTTACTTGAGCAAAAATGGAATGAGTTTGTGCCCAACGAACTTTTTGATTATTCGTTTGTTGACAACAGTTTCAGCAAGGTGTATTTCAGGGAACAAAGGATCAGTAAGATAATAACCACTTTTTCAATCCTGGCTATAATCATTGCTTCGCTTGGTTTGTTTGGGCTCACTGCGTTCACTACTGAAAAACGAACCAAAGAAATCGGTATCCGTAAAGTAAATGGCGCAAGTGTGATGGACATCTTCCGGCTTCTTGCAAAAGATTTTGTAAAGCTTGTTGTAATCGCCTTTGTAATTGCAGTACCTCCAACAT
>Ga0070728_10001430_pt1 | contig 35458 bp, 33 predicted proteins | sample tdDd471_FD_66723 | JGI IMG/M metagenome (GOLD analysis project Ga0070728, IMG submission 66723) | Marine sediment microbial communities from the Atlantic coast under amendment with organic carbon and nitrate - tdDd47.1 | ecosystem: Environmental > Aquatic > Marine > Coastal > Sediment | place...
GGCGCCGCCCTATAAATATTATCCAGCCATACTGGCATCCGTGCCAGCCTTAAGGTATCAATAGTCTAATTTTTCCTTTTCATGCTTACAGAATATCTTTGAGAGGCTTGTATTTTATCTCCGTCAAATCGAATTCCATGGGTTGTCGGCAGCCCGCTTCATCAACAAAGTGAGCCTTAAAGGTATCTGAGAGACGGGCCCCTTTTTTAAATTCCAGGTAGCCGTAATCTTCAAGCTGTTTCATGTAGGTTCTGATGATTCCGAAGGCCATTTTCTGAATACCCACATCTCCATGATGCTCATGATCATAACGCCCCAGGTTCACATCAGCTACCCTGTATTCGCCGCGACTGGCATCGATATTTATTCCCGTCTCAACGCCATACATCTGCCAGAAATGAACAGTATTGAAAAACTTAAGGGTTCCCGCGACTTCTCCTGACAGGGGATAGGCCAGATCTGAAAGCTTCTCCAGGTCGGGATGCTCTATACTTGAGAAAAGTGGCTGGGCAACATATTTCTTAACCCGCCCCATTTCACGCCAGAAACTTGCCTTGGCAAAATCGTTACCCTTTAGTACTGCCCCGGCAAGCCCCAAGATAAAGTGTGTACCGAAAAATTCTTCTACCACATCGGCGTCGAGAAAAATCATGACTACCTTTTGAGGATCTATGTCACGGCCAGAGGTTTTATTGATATGATAAAGGATTCTCCGCATATCAGCCCCCTTCCCCTTTTCAGATGCCATGTCTGGGACAGGAAAATCATTGCAAACCAGAACTTCCGTTCCGTCCCATGCTTCACGGGCCCGGGACTCTGTTCTTTCCGGGGCTTCACCAGCCCGCCGATGTGAAAGGTAGATTTTATCGACTAAACTTCCCGCTTTCCGATGAACGAGGGATATCTTGTCGTAGATCAGGTCGGCTTCCCGTTCCCCGAAGGTTGAAAAGACGACGAAGAGCTTATGGTCTCCCTTCAGTTTTTCAACTTCCTTCAAAGGGAAATCCTTGGATCTGAGAATATTTACAGCAGTCATGTGTGGCTCCAGAATGTTTATGATGGGTTCCCTTTAACATATGCTTTTTCCCAGGTATCTTCAAACAATTTTTAGTCCGTCCCCCTGTATTCTCTCTTTTTGTCGTTGAAAAATATTTTTTATCGTTGATAAATTTGCCTGTCTGAGGTATGTGTTTTCTTTAGACTATTGATATACATCAAGGCTGGACAGACAGCCTTCCGCAGATATCGATCACCAACAGGAGAATAAACCATGAATAAACGTCTAATCTGGATAATGGCGGCCTTTTTTATTGTCTACTTTACCCTCGGCAGCACCGCCACCTTTTTCACTGACTATGAATGGTTCAACATAAACAAGGGGCTCGATATTTTCTGGGTACTCTTCATTACCAAGTTTAATGTAAGTATTATTTTCGGGATCATTTTTGTGGCCCTCTTTGCTCTGAACTTCTTACTCATCAGGGTTCTCGGCGGCAAGGGACGAATCTTTACAACCAATATTCTTGATAGACTTCAGTTGCCGGTTCTTGGATCTCCACGGCGGGCCCTCTTTATTATTCTGGCCCTTGGTGTTATTGTTGTCGGCATTATTATGGGGTCTGCCGCTTCGGCATACTGGAAAGAGTACCTGATGTACACCAATGGTGTTCCATTTGAGGGGTTTCCAAAAGATCCGATTTTCGGCCTGGATCTCAGCTTTTTTGTATTTTCACTTCCTTTCTATAAATTTCTCTACCACTGGCTCATGTCGGCACTGCTTATCGTTACGGTTTTTTCTGTTATTTTTCATTTTCTCAATGGAGGAATTTTCTTCGGAAATACACGAATCGAACTGTCTCTCTTTTCCCGGGCCCACATTTCAATACTTCTGGGATTACTGGTCATTCTTTTCGGTTTCAGTTATCGCCTTGAGGCCTATGACCTTCTCTTTTCAAAAATCGGAAAGTTTTACGGTGCCGGATATACTGCGGTAAACGCCAACCTTCTGGCTTATAATGTGGCAATGGCACTCTCTTTCATTGCAGCGGGACTGCTTTTCTTTAATGTATTTAAAAGAAGCTTTAAACTTCCCCTCATCGTCATGGCCGCTCTGATACCCGCCTATATCCTCATTGGGACAGTGTACCCTTCTCTGCAGCAGCGCTTTGTTGTTGATCCCAATGAACTTGAAAAAGAGAAGCCCTTTATTTCTCATAACATTAAATTCACCCGTCTCGGTTATGACATCGACCGGGTCAAAGAAATCCCCTTTGCCAACAAGAAAAATCTCACTTACCAGGATATTCGAAAGAACAAGAATACTATTGAAAATATCCGTCTCTGGGACTGGCGCCCCCTGAAGCAGACCTATAAGCAGCTACAGGAACTAAAACCCTATTATTTCTTTAATGATATAGACGTTGACCGCTACACCCTGGAAGGTCGAAAAATTGCCGTTAATCTCTCGGCGCGAGAACTCTCAATAGACCGCCTGCCGGGAAACAGTAAGACCTGGCAGAATTCCCATCTTATTTATACTCATGGCTACGGGGCCGTATTGAGCCGGGTTGACAAGGTCACTACCGAGGGACAACCTGAGATGCTGATCTATGACATCCCACCGAAAATGGATATACCGATAGATCTTGACAGACCGGAAATTTACTATGGTGAGCACAAAAACGAATATGTTATTACCGGAACAGATATTAAGCCGGGTGAATTCGATTACCCATCTGGTGATGATAATAAGTATACGACTTATGCTGGAAAGGGAGGCACCCGGATAAACAGTTTTTTTAAACGCCTCCTCTTTGCAATTTCTTTCAAGGATATCAATCTTCTTATATCTGACAGCATCAGTAATAAAAGTCGAATCCTCTACAAAAGAAATGTTTCAAAGATGGTTTCTACACTGACCCCCTTTCTTGACATCGATGATGATCCCTATCTTGTTATTTCAGAGGGAAAACTCTTCTGGGTTATCGACGCTTTTACAACCTCAAAACAGTTCCCCTATTCAACACCCTATCGGGCTGGCAATCGGGGCGCATATAAATTCAACTATGTGAGAAACAGTGTCAAGATCACGGTTGATGCCTACAATGGTACGATGAACTACTACATGGCCGACACAAAAGATCCCATCATTAAGGCCTATGACAAAATGTTTCCCGGCTTTTTCAAGAAACTCGAATCCATGCCGAAAGACCTGCAGACACACATACGCTATCCCAATGCTCTCTTTCAGGTTCAGTCAAAAATGCTTCTTGATTATCACATGACCGATCCGAATGTCTTTTATAACAAGGAAGACGCCTGGCATTTTCCAAAACAAATATACGAAAGCCGTGAAGAGTATGTGAGAAGCTACTACCTGGTAACCAATCTTCCTGATGAAAAACAGGATGAGTTTATCCTCATAATGCCCTTTACACCCTACAAGAAAAACAACATGATTTCCTTTCTGGTAGCGAAGTGCGACATGCCGAATTACGGTGAGCTTAAACTCTACACTCTCCCGAAAGAGAAGCTGAGTTACGGTCCCCTGCAGATTGAGGCCCGCATCGACCAGGATCCTGAGATTTCAAAACAGCTGACCCTCTGGAGCCAGAAGGGCTCGAGCGTTATCCGCGGAAATATGCTGGCAATACCGATTGAAGAATCTATCCTCTACATTGAGCCCCTCTACCTGAAGGCTGAATCGAGTGAGATGCCAGAGCTGAAACGGGTAATCGTCTCATTTGCCGATAAGATTATCATGGAAAAGGATCTCGCCTCGGCCATAGAAAAAATCTTCTACAAGGGCGCCTATACCATGAGCTCTGAGGAAAATCAGGCAGGAACCTACTCCGAACGCTTAAAAGACCTCGCCGGCAAAGCGCTGCGTCATTACGGCCGTGCTGAACAGTCCCTGCGAACCGGCAACTGGAAACAATATGGCGAAGAACTTAAGCAGTTAAAAGAGCTTCTTACGATTATGAAGACCATGAAACAATGAAACTGAAACGCTCCTACGGCATACTGCTGCATATAACCAGCCTCCCGGGGAGTTCCGGTATGGGAACCCTGGGAGAGGAGGCGTACCGCTTTGTGGATTTTCTCGAAAAATCAGGCGCCTCGTACTGGCAGATTCTACCCCTGGGGCCGGTTTCCATGGTGCACGCCTGCTCGCCCTACACCTCGAATTCTACCTTTGCGGGGAACATCAATCTTATCAGCATCGATGAACTTTCAAAAGAATCGTGGTTCAGGGGGAAGTTAAAGCAAGATACGCTTACAGAAAAGAATCATGTAGACTTTGAAAAAATTCTACCGAAACGACTTCCGGTATTAAAAAAAGCCGCGGAAAATTTTTCCCAAGGCGCATCAGAGCCTGAGACCCTTGCCTTTGAAAAGTTCTGCCTCGAAGAATCGTACTGGCTCGATGATTACGCCCTCTTTTCGGTTCTGACTGAAAAACACAACACCGATGACTGGCAGAAATGGCCGGAGCCCCTGGCAGAAAGATCCCCCGGGGCCCTTGAAGACGCGGCAGGGTACCATAGAGAAGAAATCCGCTTTCAAAAATTTCTCCAATATACTTTTTTTAACCAGTGGAAGAAACTTAAAAGCTACTGCAACAATAAAGGCATTGAGATAATAGGTGATATCCCGGTCTATGTCTCCCTTGAAGGGGCTGACGCCTGGAGTCACCGGGAAATCTTTCAGCTCGATGATAAAACAGGAAGACCTTCCTCTGTTTCAGGAGTTCCGCCGGATTATTTCAGTGAAACGGGGCAGCGCTGGGGGAACCCTCTTTACCGGTGGCTGAACAGAGACGAGAGTCTCAATGAAATAACCTACAGCTGGTGGCGACGCAGAATCAGCCATCTTGAAAAGCTTGTTGATCTGCTCCGCATTGATCACTTCAGGGGCTTTGAGTCCTTCTGGGCAATTCCCGCCGATGAGCCAACGGCTGTAAAGGGAACATGGGAATCGGGCCCCGGCACCCTGCTCTTTGACCGTCTTAAAGATGACCTGGGCGATCTTCCCCTCATCGCCGAAGACCTGGGGATAATCACACCGGAAGTCGAGGCCCTGCGGGACCGGTATGAATTTCCCGGCATGAAGATACTTCACTTCGCCTTTGACAGAAATAATAAAAACAGCTATCTTCCTCACAACATTGAAAATAAAAACACCATTCTCTATACGGGTACTCATGACAACAATACGACCAATGGCTGGTTTTATGAAGGAGACATAGACGAAGAGACACAAAAATATATCATGGAATACCTGGGGAACAGTGACTTCGATGATATGCATATGCAGCTGACCCGGGCAGCTTTCAGGTCAACTGCCGCCATGGTAATTATTCCAGCCCAGGATATCCCCGGATATGGAAAAAACTTCAGAATGAATACCCCGGGAACAATAAAGGGAAACTGGCGTTTTAAACTAACAGCTGACTGCCTTACAGAAAAACATTCAAAAAAGCTTAAAAAAATGGCAGATATATACCGCCGTAACCCAGAAAAAGAATCTGATTAGAAAACAGTACGCCTTTCTTTCAACTTGTTACTTGATACTTTCTACTTTCCCACGTATGTCCTGAGCAGTAACCGAGAGGTTGCTGGTTTTGCCGATGGGGCCCGCGAAGAGGCCGTCAACGGTTACCATGGCACCATTCTTCAGGGCGGCATTTCTTCCTTTAAAAAAAACATCGGCAATGCCGTCAAAGACCTCACTTTCACGATGGTTTATCAAAAGAGTAAAGCTCCCGGCGGCATGAGTCTGTTTCAGGTTGGTAACCTTCCCCCTGAAACGAATGCCCCAGCCCCGGTAGAGCCAGGATTTTTCTTTCAGTTTCAAAGGCGCCACGCTTTCATAACTCCGATGCTCAACGTCCATGATAAAGCGTATCAGAAAATCAGATTTTTCCCGCACCGGAAACGTGGCATTAGAATTATAGATCCGGTTCAGAATCAAAACGGCCTCATTGTAGCGCCCCTTTTTTATAAAATGCCGTGAACGGTTAAAGTCTTTTTTTACCGCTTGTGGAGAAGTATAAAACTCCGGGGTACGTTTACGATTAATACGATTCAGAAGCCGGTAGTCGCTGGTCGGAAGCTCCACCGAGGCAAGGGTTTCAACGTGCCGGTCACCCTGAAGTTTCTCAGTCCTGAATTTCTTAAAGAAAAAGTATCCACCCCAGGAAAGAGCAACCACAAAAATTGAAACAAAAATAATTGAGAGAGGAAGTTTAAGCTTTAAAGTTCGCCGGGGTGTAACCCGCTCCCTTGACCGTCTTTTTCCCGATGCCGCGGTGCGCCGGGGCTTACTGAAATCATCGCGAATATTTTTTGGCGGCGACGGTACCGTTACAAAATGCTTCAGGTGGACATGTTTCTGAAAGGTAGAAAAATCATCGGTATTCTGGAGACTCCTGAGGCCCTTCTGAAGTGACTTGTCTTCGGGATATTTTCTGATTCGGTCAGCATATACTGAGATGGCCTGCTCTCTTGTGGTTGCCGCCTTCATCATCATAAAGGCTCTGAGCTGCACTGCCGGTGCATAATCACCGTCGATTATCTCAATGCGGTCGAGCATGTTATGGGTGCCGCTGAAGCGATCCAGAAAAAGACAGAGTACCGCCTGCAGAAAATAAGGATAGGGATCTTTTGGTTGATTTTCAAGAATGGTTTCAAGTATGGTTTCAGCGTCACCATACTTTTTCTTTTTATAAGCCCGAAAGACATCCCTCAGGAGTCTTCCGGTACTGTAGGTGCTTTTTCTATGAGGCATGGAGAATCAGGCTCAGTACATTACGACTACTGGTCACGCCTGTTCCTCCGAAAAAGACCCTTGATGTCTCCAAAAAGGTCAATTTTATCATCGAAGATTTTTCCGATGATAAATCCGATGGCAGAAAGAACTATTACCAGAAAAGTTTTTAAAAGCCCAAATATCAAGATCAGCAGACCAATAACAAACCCGAAAAGTGCCCCCAGGGCCTGTCCCGGGTGCTCATTGATCCATGCACTGACCAGGGCGAAGAAACTCATTACTGCTTAACCCTTTCAATATACTCACCGGTTTCGGTATTAATCTTAACCAGATCGCCTTCATTGATAAAAAGGGGTACCCGGATCTCAGCGCCGGTTTCAACCTTTACTGGTTTGAGAACATTGGTTGCCGTGTCTCCTTTAGCTCCCGGTTCAGCATAGGTAACCTTGAGAACAACTGACGCAGGAGGATCGATGGTTACAGGTTCTTCCTGGTAGAAGGTGATATCAACGATATCTTCTTCTTTCAGATAGTTGATCGCGTTGCCAATGGCTGTTTTGAGTATAGATTCCTGCTCGTATGATTCGGTGTCCATAAACACAAGGCAGTCACCTTCATCATAGAGATACTGCATAGGCCGGCGCTCAAGGCGGACATCTTCAACTTTTTCAGCCCCCCTGAAGGTTTTATCAACCACAGTCCCTTTTTTCACATTTTTAAGTTTAGTTCGTACAAAGGCACCGCCCTTTCCCGGCTTCACATGCTGGAATTCAACAACAGAGAAAAGTTCTCCGTCAAGTTTGATGGTGGTACCGCGTTTAAAGTCATTACAGCTAATCATGATAACCTCTATATTACTTGTAGTTCTTTTGTTGCCTTTGTTAATATTTCAGGTCCCTTTCCTGTGACAAGAACCATGTCTTCTATTCTGACGCCGCCCTGGCCGGGAAGATAGATACCCGGCTCGATGGTAACAACCATGTTTTTTTTCAGCCGCAAATCGCCCCCTGTCCTCAAGGCCGGAATTTCATGAACCTCAAGACCAAGACCATGGCCAAGAGAGTGGCCGAAATTTTCACCATATCCTGCTTCTGATATAATATCGCGGGCGATGCTGTCGAGCTTCCCGGTGGTAATTCCGGGCTTTACGGACTCCACGGCCCGCTGCTGCGCTTCTTTGACAACATGATAGATTTTTTCAATAAGCGGGTCAATGCTACGAACAAAGAAGGTTCTTGTCAAGTCTGAATTATAGCCATCAAGGGTGCACCCCATATCGACGAGAAGAACTTCCCCTTCCCTTATCTTTTTTTTCATGGAAGTTTCATAGTGGGGCATCGATGATCCGGGACCTGAGGCGACGATAGAATCAAAAGAGCTTTTTCGGCATCCATTGGTCCGATAGAAGTATTCGATCTCAACGGCCACATCCCACTCTGTCATTCCCGGCTTAACCGTTGAGACAAGGTGCTTCACGCACCGGTCGGTAACAGCTGCGGCTCGCTTGATGACATCGATCTCTTCGTCATTCTTCACCATACGAAGCACATTGACTTCATTGCCCCCGGGGTGAACCTTGATGCCCCGCAGCTTTTTTTTCAGGTCAAAATATTGAGAAAGCATGAGAGAATGCTCTTCAAGATAGAGTGACTTCTCTCCCATCTGCTTGAGGGACGCTTTTATATGATTGTTGATATCTTCTTTCTGAAGAATAAACTCAACGCCTCTGGGCAAAATGGAACGGGCATACTCCTCGTAGCGTGCATCGGACATGAAATATGATTTAACTTCCCCGACTATCAGGAGAGCATGACTCCCGGAAAAACCGGTAAGGTACTTTATATTGGTCAGATCTGATACCAGATACGGAAGGGTCTCTTTCTTCTTCAGCTCTCTGACAAGTTTTCTGAATCTCTTAACTTCCATCAATAACCTCTGATTCAAACTTGCCGCTTCGCCGGGAATTGTCAAGTCCCTTCCTCTCTTATTTCATGAAAAGATGCCCGTCTCTCAGCTGTCAGTATACTCAAGAGCAGCCGTATCTTTGCCCAGCGCATCCTCCTCAATTTTAAAGAAGAGAACCAGCTGAGTCAGGTTGGCGGCATGATTCTTCAAGAGATCTGAAGTTGAGGCAAGCTCCTCAGCTGAGGATGCGTTGTCCTGAGTCACAATGTTCAGCTGTTCCATGCCGCTGTTGATCTGAGATATCCCAATATCCTGTTCTTCCGATGAGTTTGAAATTTCCTGTATCAGACCGGCGGTTTTCTGGATATTCGGCACAATCTCTTCAAGAAGGCCTCCGGCCCTTTCGGCGATTGAGACACTGCTTCCCGCCAGATTGCTGATATCCTGGGCCGCATGTTGACTTTTTTCAGCGAGTTTTCTGACTTCAGAAGCGACTACCGCAAAGCCCTTGCCGTGCTCTCCAGCCCGCGCCGCTTCTATTGCCGCGTTAAGAGCAAGAAGATTGGTCTGGTAGGCAATATCTTCGATAATGCTTATTTTATCAGCAATCTGTTTCATCGCATCGAGGGTTTCCGAAACAGCCTTTCCGCCATCCTCGGCATTCTGTGATGTATTCTGGGCAATGGTGTCGGTTTCCTTTGTGTTGCTGGTGTTCTGGGTAACCAGCGCCCCGATTTCTTCCATCGATGAGGATATTTCTTCGACGTTCGCCGCCTGCTCATTGGCTGTCTGACTCATCCCCAGAGAGGTTGCATTTATCTCATCTGAAGAAATAGAAAGTGTATCGGCGCTCTCCTGGATGCCTGCTATAACTCCCTTCAGTTTATCCTGCATGTTCTTCATGGCAGCGGTAAGCTTACCGGTTTCATCCTTTCCGGTGACTTCGATGGTTGAGGTTAAGTTGCCCCGGGCCATCTGCTCGGCAAGCGCAAGAGCGGCGTCCACAGGTTTTACGATACCTCTGACGATAAAATAGATAATTCCCGAGAAAATGCCCGCTATAATCAAAAGAACTATGATCACATTGGTGTACATTGCCCGAATTTCTTGTTCAACATCTTCGATGTAAATTCCTGTACCAATAATCCAGCCCCATGGCTCGTACAGTTTTACAAAGGAAATCTTCGGTACAACTCTCTTCTCTTTTTTATACTGCCACATGTAAGGAACATATCCCTCTCCCTTTGCTTTACAGACCTTTGCCATTTCGACAAACATAAGAGTTCCCTCTTTATCTTTGTAGTCAGAAAGGTCTTTCCCATTAAGTTTTTCAACATAGGGGTGCATAATCATCCGTGGATGGGAGTCATTAATCCAGAGATAGTCTTCCTTCTTCGGCCCGTATTTAAGATTTTTCACCTGGCCCATGGCAAGTGTCTGTGCCGCTTCAAGGCTCAGTTTTCCTGCTTTGTGATTTTTATCAAGCTTTTCGATAGAGGTTACAGTAACATCAATTACCGCTTTTATTTTAGCTCTCTTTTCTTTCAGTAGACTGAACTTCATAACAGGGAGGATATAAAGAACGATAAACAGGGAAAATACAAAAATGATCAGTATTCCGGGGATTAAAATCTTTCGGCTCAGACGCATGTCCTTCCATAAAACATACATAAAGTGACCTCCTTATACATAAAGACACTATAGAATTATATACATTTTAAGGAATGTTTCAAGTTAATTATTATGTATTGATGGGAACTGAGCAGAAGATACAGGCTTTTCCCAAAGAGCTGCGGCAAAGGCGCCTTCAGGTGAGCCTTCACGAGCCTTCTCTATTTCACGGGCTTTTTCAGCTTCCTCATTTCGATTGAAATGCACCACAGTCGCGGTACGGCAGGGTTCCTGACGAAGCGATTCCAGATCATGGTGTGAGCGAAACCAGACCCGGCTGAAGAGTCCTCCTTCGTCCGCCGCTTTTTCTGTGCGTTGAGCCGCCCATGAGCTCCGACTGTTAAGGGTGGCAATCAGTATTCTTCCACCGGGACGGGTTACCCTGAAAAGCTCATCAAGAGCCGATGCGGCGTCTTCAATGAATTCAAGGGCGGTAACTGAAATGACCGTGTCAAAATGATCGTTTTTGAAAGGAAGTTCAAGCATATTCCCCTGGAGAAGCCCAGCGTCGGGAAGTTTACCCCTGCAGTAATTCAGCATCGGCAGACTTAAGTCGAGGCCCGTTATCCGGGACCCCGCAGCGCTGTAGAGGGAAGTAAATATACCCGTACCGCATCCCGCGTCGAGAAGCCTTTCGCCCGATACCGGGGGCGCCATTTCGAGAATAAGCTTCTTTTCATATTCCAGCACCAATTTGCCCAGAGGCGTGGTAAACCATGACTCATATTTTTGAGGCCATGAGTCGAAGGTTTCAGGTTTTGTCATTGTGATACATGTCCTGTCAGCTTTTTTTACTACTTTAAATTACATCATCCGGGACGTCCTCAATGACCCGCCCCCCCCCTTTTCAACTTTTCACTTGTAACTTTCAACTTTTTATTATATCCTTGACACAAAGTGACACGTGAGTCAATTACATTTTCATACCCCAAAAAGGAAGTCACCTATGAACCTGATTCAGGAATACACTATCGACACGCTCCAGGAGATACGCCGCAGCCTTGTTGCGGAATTCACCGATGCCGCCGCCGGCAAAAAGACCAGCCTTGCCTTTGCCCGCCATGAGATCAGCAGCACAGGCAATGCTGAAAAAACCACTGCCCGGATAATTGTCATCGGAGGAAGCAACTGCGTCTCCGCTGACGGGGTAAAGACTCCCCGGGGCGTTGAGCTCTCTGATATCCATGAAGAATCCCTGCCGGTATTTGATAATAGTGGAACCTTTCTTCCATATATAACGGCCCACATACCTGAAAACGCTGACCTGATCGGGCTAAATTTCGCCTATCCGATGGAACCGGTTATTCGAGACGGCCGCCTTGATGGACGCCTCATTAAAGCGACGAAAGAGCATACCTTTTCGGGCGTCGTGGGCCATGAAGTGGGCCGCCTCCTCGAAGAACATCTTCTCGCAACCCGGGGCCAAAAGGTCGAAATAACTACGGCAAACGACACGGTATGCCTGATTCTCTCGGGGCTCGAAAAGTATCATCCCACGGGACTCGCCGGGGGTGTCATCGGCACCGGTTTCAACTTCGGCTTTTTTCTTGATAACACCACCCTGGTGAACCTTGAATCAGGAAACTTCAGCTCCTTTCAGGTCACTGATTCATGCGCTGCAATTGACGAAGGCCTCGAAGACCGGGGAAAACAGCTCTGGGAAAAGGAGATATCCGGTGCCTATCTCTACCGGCATTTTAATTTCTATAACGATAAGCTCAAACTGGGCCTGAAAACCATTGCCTCAACCGTAGAACTCGACAGCCTTGCAGATCATAATTCGGGCCCCGCAGGGGACCTTGCCCGGGAACTCCTGAAGCGCTCCGCGACCTTCGCGGCGGTGCAGATTGCCGCAATATTTGACTATCTTGAAACAGATCACCTGAATATTTTAATAGAAGGAAGTTTATTCTGGAAGGGATGGAAATACCGAAAGCATGTTTCCGAGGCTCTCGCCTCTCTGGGCGTCATGTACCAGCAGTTTTCAATTGACCATATTGATCAAAGCAGTGTGCTGGGGGGCGCCCTTCTGGCCCTGGGTAAAGAGGCTTAAATAAAAATCTGAAGGCGGCACAGCTTCATGCCGCCCTCAGCACGGCTCTATCCATTGGCAGCCTTCTGGATTTCACCTTCACTGGTTGCCGGTTTCATCGATTCTAGAAAACGAACCTCTGTTCCCACAACCTTGATCTTTGAGCGGCTCTTTCCGTCTTCTCCTTCCCACCGGTCCTGTCTCAGACGGCCGATGACCATAAGACGCTTTCCCTTGGAAACATTACGACCGCAGATATCCGCCAGCTTGTCCCATGTCTCAACGTCGATAAATGAAACCTTCGGCTTCTCCTCTGCCTTGGTGAAGTGATTCACCGCCAGGGAAAAACTGCAGATAGACTTGCCGGTTTTGGTCTCCCTTATGATCGGTTCATGGGTAACATGACCTTCAATTGTTGCGGTTGTGTAATTCTGCATAGACTACTCCTTAAACTTTTTTATTCGGGATTTCTCCCCTGTTACCGGATAAACGAATTACAGGTCTGAAATATGAATTTTTTTTGATAGGAAGTTTATTTTTTTTGCTTGATATACAATGGGTGGATACATTACGCCTCATTGGATACCCTCCATCATCCTTTTGATAGCCCGGGGTTTAAACCCCGGGCTATCAAAAGGATGATGGGAAAAATGAGGAAACCATGGAAAAAGGCATCTGCGTATACTGCTCATCAAGCTCATCAACACCGGAAATCTATCACAGGGAAACAGAACACCTCGGAAGGCTTATAGCCAAATCGGGGCAGCCCCTTATTTACGGCGGGGCCTCAATCGGCCTCATGGGTCTCCTTGCAGATACGGTCGCCGCCAATGGCGGGCAGGTAGTTGCTGTACTGCCCGAAAGCCTTCATGAACGGGGCATCGGCAACAACAATGCAGATGAGCTGATCCTGACCAGGGACCTCCGTGAGAGGAAGAAAATCATGGAAGAACGCTCATCAGCCTTTATCGCCCTCCCGGGAGGCTTTGGCACCCTTGAAGAACTCCTTGAGATTACCACCCTGAAACAACTCCGCATGGTGCAGGCACCCGTGGTACTTATTAACACAGCAGGTTTCTATGATCAGCTCATTGCACTGCGTGACCGTATGCTCAAAGAAAATTTTATGATTAAGGAAAACAGCAGGCTTATACATACGGCAGAAAATTCAGATGCCGCCATGGAGTATATCTCCACGTATACCCATGAGGAGATGCCTTCCAAGTGGCTCTGATAAAATGATAAAGGAAGTAAATGCGGCTATCGTGCTTTATAGTTTCGCAGTATACGAAGACTCTGGTAACTCTTCAAAATTTTTGCATGATCAATGGCACGCCTGCCGTTAAAATCTCTCATGGCGGGACGGGCTCCATTTCCCAGCAGAACCTTTACTGCTTCATCGCTGTCACGGTAGACAGCATGCATCAATGGCGTCACTCCCAGCTTGTTTCTCGCATTGACTAAAGCTCCCCCCTCAAGAAGAAGGCGGACCATGGCTGTTTTCCCGCTGTCGGCTGCAAAATGCAGGGGTGTCATACCATCGCGGTCGACAGGGCTGATAACAGCACCATGCTTGATAAGTATTTGAGCGATTGAAAGAAATCCTTCAAAAGCGGCAAAGTGGAGGGGGGTCTGTTTCTGATTGCTGAGTATATTAACATCAGCCCCCCGCTCAAGGAGAAGCCGCACCTGGGTCAGTCTGCCGCGCCGTGCAGACTGGTACAACTGGGTTTCCCCGTAGCTGTCTGGTTTATGAACCTTTTTCTCTTCAAAGAGTTCATTTTTCCCATGGAACTGGTTATTTCTGAATTCACCGGCATAACCCTTTCCTGTGCTGTAGTACCAGTAACCGAGGCCGTGAAAACTTCCTCTCCTGAATTCTCCGCTGTACCGGCTGCCGTTAAACATTTTTAAGACCCCCCAGCCATGCTCCCGGACACCTTTCATCTGACCGGTATAGGTACTGCCGCTGGAATACTTCTTATACCTGATGCTCTTGAGAAAATCTGCCGCTTTACTGCTCCCCTTACTCCGGGCACATTCCTCAGGGGTAAACCCCCGGGCATTTTTTATCCGGGTATCGACTCCTTTCTCAATAAGAGCCTTAATTGCAGGAATATCATTTGTTTCTGCGGCATCATAAATAGTTTTATCGCCGGAGAGAAGAGGCAAAACAGCAGCGGTAACAAAAAACAAAGCCAGGAGTTGTTTCTTCATGGGAGATGATTCCTTTTATTGATCTCGATTCTCCAGGAGTTTTAACAGCTCCTGAAGACTATTGGTAATAAACCCGTCTATATGGATATCGGTAAGTCGTGACATTTCCTGTTCTGTTTTCACGTTCCAGACATACACAGCCTTTTTACGTTTTTTCATTTCCTGTAATAAAACCCTGTTGCCCATGTACGAAAGACCGATAGATTCAGGTATAAACATGGCATCTCCCGCAAAGTTCTTTTTCAGGGAAAGAAGACCCGCGCGGTAGAGGAAATAGGCCCCGATAATACTCATTGAAGAAAGGGTTGTCGCAACTGCAGGCATTTTTTTACGTATCTTTTTAAGAGTACCTGCGTTAACTGATGAGATGATGATTCGATTGGTGCTGTTATACTCACTGAGGAGCTTAAGTACTTCTTCGGTCAGAACATCCGAGGTATCGGCCAGATCAAGAACAAACTTCCTTTCTGGAAACCTGAAAAACATATCTTTTAAAGAGCAATATGTGATCCCCCTGCTCCGAAGAGGAAAACTCGTCCCTTCCCTGTCTGGATAATAGTATGCCGCATCGCCTTTCATAATGGCTGCCAGCTCACTTTCGGCCACAATAAGCTCTTCTCCATGGGGACCCGCTACTTCAGGATCAATTGCAACCAGGGGCACCCGGTCAGCAGTAAGCCTGATGGTCAAAAATACACAATCGGCTCCCATTTCAAAGGCTTTTTCAACGGCTTCTATGCTCCCCGGTGGAAGCCCCGGCACAGCGCCATTATCTGCTATTATGCGGGGAGGATTAGTAAAAAATTCTTTCATGATGTCAACTAACTGCCTGCTTGTTTTTTTGGTACGGATAAACCCGTAAGACTGACATGTGAGCCCCCTGCCCGGGGGACTCAATACAGCCTTTTTAAAAGAAATAAATACAATTTTTTTATTGATTTTCAATAATTAAGTCATATACTATTTAAAACAATCAACAGGTAACATATATTTTTTAAGCTTCCTATTAATCAAGGATAATATTATGGCAAAAGCAACACAACTGGTAAAAGCATACCTTTCAGAAACCATTCCTCCCGATGGGGGATTTATAGTCAGCGGCTTTTTCGAAGGCTCACAGTATGCAATCTATGAAGTGACCGCATATAGAAATGTCAAAGATATATACAGAGACAAGGATGGTGTCACCTTTAAAACCGACGGAAACCGGACTCATCTGATGGTAGAACCTCCAACTTACGCCCAAAAGCATATCGAACCGGTAAACCGGGAAGATGGACGGGCTATTCCCTACCGATTCAATGAAGTTGACATACTAAATGGAAGGAAAAGTGAAAAAATCATGATACCGAAAGAACCGGTGCTGCTCCGTTCCTCCTTCACAATCCTCGACCATGGAAGAGACAGTTTTGCCTTTATGTTTCACCTCAGTAGCGATGTATATGTTGCCATCAAGCGTTTTATAGCAGACAGCCTTTACAATGACTGTGACCTGACTAAAAAAGGCTCGATTGAAGCCTCGACCAAACTGCTGGATACAATAAAGAAATTTACCGTCTTTCAGCCGTAACAACATAATGCTGCCCTGTTAATTTCAAATTTGATGTTGACAAAAACTGCCCTGTAAAACAGTATTATTTCTTCCCGGTTACATGCATGCATTTTCCGGAAAATCAAGACAAGAGAGGTTTCATTAACCCCGCTATGACATCCGAAAATTCGGACCCTGGTAGTAGTAATTCACTTCAACGCTTTTTAAATCTCTTCACAAAAGGCAGAAAGAGAACCGGCACCCGGCAGTATAACTCACGAGCTTACGAAAGTCTCGACACACCCCGAAAAGATATGATTCGGGGAGTTTTTCATCTCTCTGATCAAAACGTCCGGGAAATCATGATTCCGCGAGTAGATATCGTGGCTATTGAATCAGACATTGAGCTTCAACCCCTGGTTAAGCTTGTCTATGAAGCAGGCCATTCACGGCTTCCCGTCTTTGAAGACACAATAGATAATATCATTGGTATCATTTACGCGAAGGACCTGCTTAAAATTCTTCTTGAGAAGCCAAGTAAAAGCAAAAAGTTTAATTTAAAGAAACTGCTCCATGAGCCTTATTTTGTTCCCGAGACAATGCCCCTTGATGAACTTCTTTTTGAATTTAAAAAAAGAAACCTTCACATTGCCATCGTTGTAGATGAATACGGTGGTGTAGCCGGAGTTGTAACCCTTGAGGATATTCTTGAAGAAATTGTCGGTGAAATTAACGATGAATTTGATACAGAAACACCTCCTGAAATACAACGGATAAATCAAAATACCTTTGAACTGGATCCACGGCTTCCCCTTACTGATTTCAATGAGACCTTTGACCAGAATCTTCCAACCGATGATTTTGACACCATTGGCGGATATGTATTTGATATTTTCGGCAAGGTACCCAAAAAAGATGATGAAGTTGTCAAAGATGGTTTCACTTATAAGATCAAGGATATCAATGGAACCGTTATCAGCCGGATAGTTATAAAACAGGTACGGAAAACCAGGTAGCATGTCTCTAAGCAAGGGGAACGGAATAGTTCTCTCTTCTACCGTTGTCGGCGAAGCGGATGTCATGAGCCGCGTCATGACCCGGGAATTCGGCAAGATTACAATAATTTTTAAAGGCATCAAGAAAACCAGGTCACGGCCCCTGAGTGCCACAGAGCCGGGATCCTTCATAGCCCTCGATTTTTACCGCCGCGAAGGTGCCGATTCAGGAACGGCCCGGGAATTTTCAACACAGCGTTTCCATCATCAGCTCAGAAAAGATTACAACCGAATCATTTTTCTCTCTTTCATGCTTGAAGTAGTCGACAGGACCAGCGGTTTTGATGACCAGGACATCAACCTTTTTAATCTTTTATCTTCAGGTATCGTGGCCCTGGAAGAGACCGAGTTCCCCCTGCACCTTTTAACCTTTTTTCTTATCCACCTGCTGCGCCTTCACGGGATACTCCCTGATCTGGAGCGCTGCCGTTCATGTGGAGTTACTTCCTTTCAAAAATTTACCCTTGCCCCGGTTGACCTTGGACTTCTCTGCGGCGCCTGCTCCCCTGATTATGACCATCTCATGGGCCTTTCACATTTAACTTTTATCAGGGCCTGCCTTGTTGAAAAATTTCACGATATAAAAAGAGAACTCTGTGAAGACCATTCGGTTTCGCACCTCACCTATTATTGTGCCCTTTTTCTCGAGCATTATTTTAATATCACCTTTCGATCAAAAACCCTTCTTTTTCAGGTAATGATGCAGCAGGATTAGCCGCTATGAGATTCTCCCTCCCTGGTTGTCAACATTCAGAGGCCTTCGGCTGTGAAGTATCTTTCCATCACGGACAACCAGTTCAGGTCTTCGGCATACCTTAATATTTTTCAGAGGATTTTCTTTAAAAGAAACCAGGTCTGCATATTTTCCCGGCTCGAGGCTTCCGATCCGGTCTTCAAGCCCTGCGATACGGGCATTATTAATTGTAGCACTCTGAAGTATCTCCAGGTTGGAGAAACCTATTCTGCTGTAGAGTTCAAATTCCCGGTAGAGGCCCCCGAAGTAACTGAAGGGCATTCCCGCGTCAATGGCGCATCCGATAAGTATTCCCGCTTTACGCATCTTTTTTAAATTTTTGCTTCCATGGTTTATCATGCCGAAATAGAGATCAGGGTTAACGAGAAACTTTTTGCTTTCCCACAGCTTATCCCTGCCCAGGGTTTTATAGTACTTCAGGTACTCAACATTCTGACGATGTAAATGATGGTTACAGTGATCCTTTGCCTCATTCTTCAGGTAGCGGTTTCGCTCCTTAATTTCATTCAGGGTGAAGTCGTCTTTGTAAGCCCCGGGGAGCACATCCCAGGCCTCTTCCATCAGGTAGGCCTGACCGACAGTCATGGTGGGGACAATGGCGGTTTTCTTTTTTGCCATCAGTTCGACTTCAGCATCACTCAGGGTCGCGTCAGATACAATGTGCTCAAAGCTGTTGAGGGGATACTGTATCGCCCGGTCAAAACCCCACTTTCGGTGACAGTGAGCTGATACGGGAAGACTCCGCTTCTGGCCGAAATCGAATATATGCTTTAACTGCTCATCACTGTAAACAGGGATATCTTTTTTTCTACAGAAGACTGACTTGTTATCAACGGTAATTTTTAGAAAAGAAGCCCCCTCGGCATTCTCCCGTATAACTTCCTTCAACTCTTCTGTGTCTTTAAAATTAGTCATGACCATGCCGATGAAAAGTGATGCCGGTTTGGCAAAAATATTAATATCCGATGGATCGGTATCAGGATGTCCCCCGGCTACATTGAGCATGCTGTTGCAGTAGGTGACCCGTGGGCCTTTCAGCTTTCCCTTTTCGATATCCTTTATAAAGCCGTGAAGGGAACCGGGAAAGGCGCCGACATCACGAACCGTGGTAATGCCCGATTCAATACAGAGCTCATAGTGACGCTTCTGCTGTTCAAGGTGTTTGAAAAGATCAGAGACCTGAAAAGAAAATACCGGAGAAACCGTTGTGTGGCAATGGGTGTCAATGAATCCCGGAATTATATAGGAATTTTTCATATCCACGACAGTCGCACCCGGTGGAACCGGAACATCAGCGCCGATTCGCTGTATCACTTTTCCCTTCACGGTTATAGTCTGCTTACCCTTTACCTGTCCGCTTTTAACATCTATTACTCTGCAGTTGATAAAGGCGGATTCACCGCGATAGTCTATTTCCGGGACATTGCGCAGATTCGCGCTGCTGCATCCTGTTACCTGGGGTAATGCCATGGCGGCACCAGCCGCTCCGGTAATCCTGAGAAAGTCTCTTCTGTTTATGTTTTTATTAAATATATCCATGTAACCCTCCACCAATTAACGGTGTTAAGTTTAACAAGGTAGACTAAAATGTCAATAAAAATTCACTAGTCGAACTTTTAAATCAGCCGGCTCATGGCGTCATAATCATCAGAAAGGAGAGAGATAAACTCGAGAACCTCATCATCTCCAACCAGTACTTCAAGGGCATCATAGCCGGCATCAATAAATGAATCATCAATGATGTAATCATCGGTTTTTTGTGCAATCGGGCAGATGTTCATCCCCTTCAGGTCGAGGCGCAGCTCAACAAGATCATCATCGGTGAGATACGGCATGAGGGGGAAAAGCCTGCATGAAAGGGGCCGCTCATCTCTCGGACATTCGCCCCTGCAGGTTAAAAGCTTCACCGTATGTCCCGTTGAAAGGAAGAGAGAAGTCTCACTGATATTGTACCAGGCATCCTTCTGCGCAGGGAACATCTCTTCTTCTCCGGGGAAAAGATACATTCCCCGTCGGCTGTCCCCCTGACAGCAGGCACCCTCGCAGAGGGTCCCGCAGTCGTATTCAAGGGGGGTGACTTCTTCAAAGAAAGAATAAGCCTTCTGGTAAAGTTTCTGATCTACCATCTCTTTACCTTGAGCCCATGGTTGCCCTGCGGTACTCTACCCTTAAGATATGAATTTCTTCCATGAGATTTCCATAAGTAGCATGCATTCCTTTCTGCTTTGCTTCCTGTGCTGCTCTCTCTTTTTTAGTCAGACGAAGCTGTATCCTGTTTAGAGATTCTCTTTTGTTCATAATATCCTCCGGTTCATTTTTTTAAAAATCACTTAATATACAAATAAATTTCACCATCGGCAAGTTTTTAGAGATTTTTTTTGAAATAGTTCAAAAAAAAATTATATTTGGTGAAGGAAGTGAAGGCTATCCTTAAACAGTCCGGTATACACAAACAATTCCGTGAAAAAAGTTATAGACGGTTTTCCTCTTTTGAATCTACTTGTTAATTACGATATAAATGCACTGCAGGAGTCCCATTATGACCCATGAATACCGGGGAAAATATGCAACGAAACACGACAAGGACCAGCCTATAGACGAAGAAGTAAAGAAACTGGTGCTCGAAAAAATTATCGATAACAAAATCACCTGTTCCGCGGCCCATGAGGTTGCCACGACAGCAAATGTCAGTCCCGCAGAAGTCGGCATTGTTATCGATATGGTCAATGCCCGCCTGACCCACTGCATCCTGGGACTCTACGGCTACCCCGACGGAAAGCCGGTCAAGAAGGCACCGGCAAAGAAAGATGAGGTACTGCTTAAGGCAATAAACGACGCGGCAGAGGAGAAGCACCTTGCGTGCAAACAGGCCTGGGACATTGCAGACACACTCAAAATTGGACGCCTGACGGTATCCCGAATGGCCGAAGCTCACGGAATCAAGGTTAATAAATGCCAGCTTGGGGCTTTTTAGGTTATCCCTTTGCCAGGCCAGCCCCTGCCTTCTCCCCCCTAAATCCCCCTGAGGGGGACTTGTAAGCAGAAGTCAGCTTAATGCCCTCACCCCGCCTACGGCGCACCCTCTCCCATTAACAATTGAAAAAAGGAGAGGGTTCCTAGTCGTATGCTGTTTGATTCTCAGGGAGTTAGCGAGGGACTTGAACACTCAGATTATCATAAATTCTTTACTGCAATTTTATAGCTCTTCAGATTTATCCTGACATTGACTTTATTGCAGACATTCACGATAAGGTATGTGTCAACCTTCACGCTGACGCGGTGTACCCATGGAAAGGGACAGCATATTCCCGATAGGCTTCAGATAGCTTTTCTAAATTAGGTATTACTTCTTTTAAGTCTATTGACTTAAGTAGCTTCCCACTCAAAGCATATATTTTAATTTTACCAGGGACCAGTCCCTCACTTCCTTTCATCTTGAAACTTTAAACTTGCCACTTTAAACTTGCCACTTTTACTTACCCACTTAAATAAATTAACTACATAATCAAATTTTTTCTTGACACTTTTCAAAAATGAATTAATTTTAACATTGTTCACCATATATAAATTAACTGTTTAATTAAATCTCTGATACCTTAAGATACCGGGAGAATTTTCCATGCAAGACAAAAAGAACGTACTGCTGACCGGAGCCTCAGGCTCAATGGGAAACGCGGCATTTCATGAACTGATAAAAAGAAGTGATGAAGTAAACCTGACCCTTTTTCTGCGCCCCAGCAGAAGGAATAAACGAATCTTTGGTAAATACGGCGATGCGATTCGCGTTGTATGGGGCGATCTTCGGGACTATGCTGCGGTCCGTGAAGCGGTCCGGGGACAGGAATACATTCTCCATCCTGCGGCGCTGATCTCACCGGAAGCAGACCACTACCCAGAGAAATCATACGAGATAAATGTCGGGGGAGTGGAAAATATCATCCGGGCAATAAAAGTTGAACCCGACGGTGCTGAAAGAATCAAACTGGCAACCATCGGGTCAGTAGCCCAGTACGGCGACCGGCTGCCACCGGTGCACCGAATCAGAACCGGTGATCCTATGGCCCCTTCCCGCTTTGACTTCTACGGAACAACGAAAATTGCCGCCGAGCGCGTCCTCATAGAATCAGGCCTCAAGCACTGGGTATCCCTCAGGCAGACCTATATAGCTATTCCCGATTCAATGTCCCTGATGGACCCGATCATGTACCATCAGCCCATCGAACAGCATATGGAACTGAACACCGATGCAGACGCGGGATACGGACTCTCCCGGGTCATTGACATGGATGATGATTCTGACTTCTGGCGCCGCATCTACAATATGGCAGGGGGCGAATCGTGCCGCATTATCTACATAGACTACATCAAGGAGATGATGGATCTCCTCAGCATGGGAGATTACCAGAAAATAATGAACCGCGACTGGTTTGCCCTGCGCAACTTTCACTGCGGATACTTTGAAGATTCCCATATACTGCATCAGTACCTGGGCAACCAGCGTCAGTCTCTTGAAGACCATTACCAGCAGGTAAAGGAAGCATCAGCCTGGTATGTTGCCCTTGGTAAATATGTGCCGAAGCCCATCATCAAGCATCTGGTGATGAAGCCCATGGCGTCACGTAAAGACGGCCCCCTTTACTGGAAAAAGAATCATGAAAAAATGGCTGAAAGAGTCATCGCCTTTTTCGGGTCTCCAGAACAGAGCCGGCAGGTCGGCGGCTGGGATGACATTCCCGATATCAGCGGAGAGGCAAATCTCCTGGATCACGGCTATGATACCTCGGTTCACGTTGAAGCGTTGACCCTCAATGAGCTTCGAGAAGCTGCACGTTTTAGAGGCGGCGAGCTTATTTCTCCATCATACAATGAAGACCGGGCTGACAAACTGAAGTGGAAATGCGCCTTTGGTCATGAGTTCGAAGCAAGTACCGGTCTGGTTCTTCTGGGCGGGCACTGGTGCCCCCACTGTGAAGCCCCGGGATGGAACCATGACGCTATTGCACGGGTTAATCCATTTTTCGCCCAGGTGCATCACAACACCCATCACCCGGAAGAAGACAACTGCTTCGATGAAGGAATATGCCAGGCAATGGTTGTATAGGCTATTTAAAAAACAGCTGCAGCCCCAGGGCTGAAAAAAGTATTACAAGGAACCAGGCCCCCAGTAAAATTACCGCCGGGGGTGCAGCAGCACGGGGGCTCTGAAAACCAGCCCCCTTTTCTTTTTCCATCATCATGTGCGCCGCGAGGCCGGCAAAGAGCGCTGCACTGAAGCCTGTCATATTCCACCACATCCATGAGACCAGGCCGCCCCATGCAAGCCAGAGGTAGAGGTTTACCCCGAAGCCCGCACAGAGTCCCGCAAGAGCAGACTTCTGACCCGGATTTTTAAAAAGTATCCCCATAAAAAAAACCGCTGCAACCGGGCCGTAAAAGGCTGAACCTGTTTTATTAACCAGCTCAATAACCGTTTCACTTCCCCCCGCCATCATAAATGCAAAAAACAGGGCGAAGCCTCCCCAGAGAACGGTAATGATTCGGGAAAGAAATACCAGTTTCTTATCACCAGACCGGGCAAGGGATGGTTTAAAAGGAAGTATAAAATCATTCATCGTGGCGGCGCTCAAACTGTTTATCGCCGAATCTATAGACGACATGGAAGCGGCAAATATTCCCGCCACCGTTAGTCCGAGAATCCCTGTGGGAAGATACCTGACAAAAAAAAGCGGCATCAGGGCGTCAGGTGACTTATTCGTAAGCGCGGCAGCAAATCCGGGCCGGCTTTCGAGAAAGCCGACCATTAACACTCCGACGGTACAGTAGGTAAGTACCAGGGGATACCTGATAATGCCATTGATCACCAGTGCCTTGACGGCCCCTTCTCTGGTACCGGTTGAAAGAAGACGCTGGGCCTGGCTCTGGTCACAACCGTAATAAGAGACGTAGAGAAAAAATCCCCCCAGAAGCATGGGCCAGAAGCTGAAGGTCTCTCCATCTCCAAAGCCACTTGACGAGACATGAAACACTGTCAGGCGGTGAGACTCACTGGCGGGAAAGGATAGACTTCCCCCCATTAAAAAAAGAAGCGTAAGGATAACCGCGACAGATGCCCCCCAGAGGAGAAAGAGCTGCATGATGTCGCTGTAAATATCCGCCTTGATGCCCCCCAGCATGGTATAGACCAGAGCGACCCCCCCGATGACCAGAATCGTTGAACCCAGGGTCCACTCAGTACAGGCAGCAGTCACATAGGCGGTTGCCAGAAGAGCGATTCCCGTGGCCATGGATCGGCTCAGGAGAAAAATTGCGCTTACCGCCAGACGGGTGGCTCTTCCGAACCGGTCCTCGAGCCAGGTATATATGGTAAGAGCGCCGCGATGACGCAGAACAGGCAGTAGAATGATAAGAATCGCAATCATCGCCAGGGGAATGGCCATTTCGTATTGAAGCCATGAAAGCCCCCCCCCCTTTTTTAAGGCGATAAAGGCGGGGGCACCGATCAGGCTGATGGCGCTCACCTGGTTGGCTGCCATGGAAAGCCCCACCTGCCAGGGGCGAATGGACTGGCCCCCGAGATAATAATCCTCCTGGCTCTTTTGCCTCATGCCGATAGCGATACTCATAATAATAAGGCTCAGCACGTAGAAACCAACAATTACCCAGTCGATATTTTGCATGCCCACTGCCCCTATTACTGCTTGATTTATTCCACCCTTTTTTCTAAGCTATACTTTATATACTCACACCGTTAATATTCTAATACCGGGGAACACTTATGAGACGCATTCTTCTCATTCTTTTGATCATTACCACCGTCGTCTCAAGCAGCGACGCGCGGCGACGCCGGCGAAACCCGCGCCCCCCGATCTCCCCGAAAAATATTCTCTTCATCGGCTTTCAGTCTCAAAAAGAAAATCATACCGAAAAGATCCGTAAAATCAACAAACTTTTCATAGAAGAAGTCCAGAAGATTATGGGTAAGGAAGTTAACATCCATGATTTAAGCGTGCCCTACCTCTTTAGCAAAGAACAGGATCTCATGAACCTTGCCAAAAGCCACTCCTCCCGCTGGATACTCTCAGGAAAGGTCAGCTTTTACCGAAGAGGTGACTTTAGAATATCCGTAGTGCTCAATGACGCAGCGCGGCGCAGTGAAAGAAAAACTCTCCGTATCAGTGGAACTTTTTCAACCCTGAGAAAGGAAGTAAAAAGAACAGGGCCGATGCTCGATATCATTGCCGACGCCAACGGGTACTTTTTCAAGAAAAAGAATAAACTTCCTTCACCAAAAAATTCATACCGTACCCTGGCCCTTCTCGGTTTCGACCGCCTCAGGGACGTTCCTGCTTCCATGGATAGAATTACAGGAGAGCTTACCAAAACCGCCCTGGGACAAAACAGAATCAAAATCATACCCGGGGCAGCACTTCGGCCCTGCAGATTTCCCGGGGTTTCTCTTCGGGACAGAAAACGTCTTCGCCGTATCAGCTCATTGTCGGGGGCCCGATGGATACTCTCCGGTCTTATCTCCCGGTCAGAAACCGGCAGGTCATTCAATGCCTCGCTGATGCTCTTTGACGGCAGAAAGGGCCGGCACGTACAATACCTGAAAGTCACGGGAAGAAACAAAAGAGAGATGCTTCTTCAGGTCAGGCGGGCCCTGCCTTCAATTTACATAACCATTTCAGCATCAAAAAACTTTTTTCTCCACAACAAAAGCGACTTTTTATACGCGGCAGATTTCAGCTACTTTGGCCACAGCGCAATGAGCAGCCAGTACAATGTTCCCTATGCGGTTCACTACAACGGTAAAAAACTTTTCGTCTCATGCTTTGACCGGATTACCATCATGTCACCCGCAGGGAAGCCGCTAAAAATAATCGGCAGCCGGGGGGCCGGAGAGGGACAGTACCAGTATCCCGCGGGCATTGACACCGACAATAAAGGCAACCTCTACATTCTCGATTCCCTGGGAAAAAAAATAATTACCTTTTCCCCTGAAGGAAAATTCATCCGGGAGTTTTTTTTCAATGCCCGTGCAGTACGTGACTTTACCGTTACCGACTCGGGAAATGTGCTGATTCCCGATTACAGCGACTCCCGCCTCCTGGTCTTTGATTCAAAGGGAAGTTCTCTTCCTGACCAGACATGGGCGGCCGGAAGCATCCAGGGTATGGTCAGAATCCCCGGCGCAGGGGGCCTCCTGGTTGCTCGTGACGGCTTATATTATATCATAATCCTCGACAGCCGGGGCGGCAAAAGAAAAACAAAGCCCCTTGCCATCAGCCAGTCACAGCTGATTCTCAACAGCGGCGTCATGGATGCGCAGGGACGTTTTTATTCCCGGGACATCAGTAAATCTCTGATCATTGGTACTGATAAAAAAGGAAACCTCGCGTGGGTAAAAAAAGAGATACGGGGCGTTAAGCGAAAGTTTTTTAACATGCCCTATGATATGTCAATCGACAGGGCGGGAAACCGGCTTTTCCTTGTGGATATGCAGAACAAACGGGTTATTTCATTTCTCCGACACCGCCTTCCCGGGGCAAAGAAAAATGCCCGAGGGTATTTTAACCGGTCAAGACAGCTTCGGGAGCCCTTAAAACAGGTATACCTGAACATGGCCCTTCATACTGACAGTGGTTTCATCCCCGCCCGCATGGCCCGGGCCCGTTACTATGCAAAGTCAGGTCACCATGACCGGGCAATCTATGAATATCGCAAGGCTCTTACCTTTAAGCCCCGGAGCAAAAGGGCAAAAAAAGGAATTCATGAATCACAATACGCCAGAAAGATTTCTGAGGCCCGGTACTTCACAACCCTGTTTAATCGGGCCATCAAGACCGGTCCGGAAAGCGCCCGGCCCTACTATGCCATGGCCGTCAAGGCATTTGAAACAGCCCTTGTTCTCAGGAAGAAAGATGAAGGTATAAAGAAAGAATTTGCAGCCTTAAAAAAATCCTTTGCCGGTTCAGATACTACCTCAACCGGAAGGCCCGCTGTAGTTAATACAATCGTTCTGAATGATGTCTTCAGCGCCCTCTACAAATATTATGCTGAAAATTCTATCGGTACCGTTTCAGTGAAAAACACCACCGGCTCGGTTATTGAACGGATACACGCTTCGGTACAGATTCGGGGCTACATGGATTATCCGACGGAAACCCGCCACCGGAGAAATATTGCTCCCGGTGACTCAGTATCACTAAAGGTATTTGCCGTCTTCAATAACAATATACTTTCAATTTCTGAAGACACGCCCATCAGCGTCAGAATAGTGGTACATTACACAGTCGGGGGCGTTAAAAAGACTCTCACAAACAGCAAGTCACTGACCATTTTCAACCGTAACGCCATGACCTGGGACAGAACAGAAAAACTTGCAGCATTTATCACCCCGAGGGCCTCTGCCGTTAAGGTTACCGCCCGCTCAATTGCCCAGAAATTCAGAAACAGCAGGCTTACCTTTATCAACCAGCAGCTTCAAACCGCCATGCAGCTCTTCGCTGCCCTGGGGACCTACGGTATGACCTATGTTCAGGATCCGAAAACCCCCTTTAAAACCTATTCATCAGTAAAAAATAAAATAGACTTTATACAGTATCCCGGGGAAACCCTCAGGTATCGTACCGGTGACTGTGATGACCTGACAGTACTGATGGCGGCGCTCCTTGAAAATCTTGGCATTGATACAGCACTGGTTACGGTGCCGGGACATATTTTTCTCATATTCAATACCGGGGTTGCCGCTTCTGATTCAGCTTCAGTTTCATTAAAAAAAGAACGCCTGGTCATTCGGGGAGGCACAATCTGGATTCCCATCGAAACAACCCTCCTCGGCAGTTCCTTCATCAAGGCGTGGGCAAAGGGAGCGGATGAGTATCGCCGTTTTTCCGCCACCGGGGAATTAAAAGTTCACGAAACCCTCAGGGCATGGAAAACATTCTCCCCGGCAACCCTGCATGACACGGCCTGGGAACCCCGCCTCCCGGGCCTGGATATGATAAACCGGATTTACAACCGGGACATTAACACTCTCATAGAAACAGAACTAAAGGCACGTCTCACCCACCTCAGAAGGGAACACAAAAATGATCCCTCAAACCCGAAGATACTCAACAGTATCGGGGTGACCCTTGCGCGCTTTGAAAAATATGAGAGGGCCCACATCTATTTCAAAAAAGCCCTTGTCCTTCATCCCGGCTATGTTGCCGCTCATAATAACAGCGGCAATATTTACCTGCTTCAGGGAAACAAAAAAGCGGCCCTTAAAGCCTTCAGAAAGGCAAAAAAAATCAATCCCCGAAATGCCCGGATTCATATGAATATAGCTTTGATCTTCATGCATCTCAATAAACCAGAGAAGGTTCTCCCTGCCTACAATGAAGCGGTACGCCTTGACGCATCACTGAAAACAAAATACTCCTGGCTTATAAAGAGCAATGATACAGGGGGCATCAGGTCAGATAAAAGCGGCAGGCGCAGTAACCCGCTCTGGATTGGAGAGGAAGTTAAAGACTAAATATCAAATGATAACCCCGTACATATTCAGCAGAAGGGGTTTAATTCTTTTTTTGAAGTTTCTTTATCGCCGCAGCAGCTTCAGACTCGGGATACTTCTCAAGGACTTCCTTAAAGCAGCGCTCACCTTCACTGCGCTGTCCATTTTTATGATAGATCTCTCCCATCAGTACCTTCGCATCGGGAACAAAGCAGCTGCGGGGATGCCACCGGATAAACTGCTCCATGAGGGAAACAGCCCTTTCGTTCTGCGATGAATAATCCGCCGCCATGGCGCCGATAAAATATGCATCAATTTTTTTTGATGAGTTCTTCCAGGTTCCCGCAAGAAGGAGTTCAGCGACCAGCAATGACCGGCTGTACTGTCCATCCTGAAAGTAACTGAGCATTAAAAGATGCCGGCCATTGGAGCGCAGGTCACCATCAGCCCCGGGAATAATGTCTTTCAGAATTATTATCGCTTTTTTGTAATCTTCCTTTTCATACGCTGAAAGGGCATTTTTCAAGAAGGAAGTTTTTTTCTTCTTCGGGGATTTGCTCAGGTCGTCCATCCATGTGAGCCCCATGCCCGCAGAAGCTTTTTTCCCTCGAACTGCGCTGACAGTTGTACGCCGAAGATTAACCGGATCGGTCAAGGCGTGACGGAGTCTCTGTTTTACAGAAAAAAGACTCCCGCGGCCGAGAGCTGAGTCTATTTCTCTCAGGTTAACTATCCGGTTGCGGCCCACAAGAAACTGTTTCCCCTGTTTCAGAAGGACAAGGTGTCCCCGGGAACCTGTTTTAATGATACCCGGGGCGCTGAAGGAGTCTCCCTTTGTGAGGGATTTCCAGCTTTTATCTCCCGGTTTTCGAATATGTACAGAACCGATTTTAAAATCTACCACATAGACCGTTTCTCCTCCCATTAGTTGAACCGGGAGAAAAATAAGTAGAATCAAAAATACAGGTATCTTAAATATCATCTTTTTCATGGCGGTATTTTATAATTTGAACCTTTTCAAGAGTTACAAGCCCGCTTTTTACATTCTCATCCAGAAAGGGTATTAATGTCTCAATGCGGTCTTCCCTGTCAACAATTTCAATTACCAGGGGAAGGTCTTCAGAAAGGGTCAGCAGTTTCGCCGAATGTATTCGACTGTGTGCTCCGAATCCAGCAAGCCCCCTGAGGACGGTGGCTCCAGCCATGTTCAACTCACGGGCCTTGAGAACAATTTTCTCGTAGAGAGGCCTGCCGGCGACTTTATCATTCTCGCTAATGTATACTCTGAGCAAAAGGGATTCTTCAGGTAATATCATATACAGCTCCCTATTTTACAGCCTGAATCACTACCCGCGACACAATGACTCCCAGGACAACGCAGAGTATCCCGAAAAAGTTATTGGCAGCCATATTCAGCAGGCCGTATTTTACTTCTCCGCTTTTCAGAAGATTAAAGCTTTCAAGGGAGAAGGTGGAAAATGTTGTAAAGGCGCCGAGAAAGCCTATAGTAATAAAAGACTTTATTTCTACATCTACCAGTACCTGGTCAAAAAGATAAAAAAAGAAACCGAGAAGAAAAGACCCCGCAAGATTTACCGTCAATGTTCCGAAAGGAAATGCACCTCCCGTCGATTCGTTGATATACTTGCTCACAAGGTATCGTGCTGTTGCACCGATACTTCCTCCCGCGGCAATAATAATAAGATGCTTCACGTTTTTATCCCGCTAAAAACCGCACCGGGACTACCTTCATCAAAGGGGCAACAATAACCCAGGGCCATGAGGGTACATAGGCGCGTTTTTTCCTTTTTTCAATTATTGAAGCTATTTTTTTTGCCCCCTTCTCAACAGAGATAAGAAAGGGCCGGGACTTCATCATATTGTTCAGGGGTGTATCAATATATCCTGGATAAAGAACCGTCACGTCAATATTTTTTCTGAAGGTTTCAGCCCTCAGGGCTTCAAGATACACAAAGAAACCCGCCTTTGAGGCACTGTAGGCCGATGCATTGGGGAGTCCTCTAAGGGCAGCAACTGATGAGGTGCCGGCAATATGCCCCTTCCCTTTATCAAGAAAAAAGGCCGTTGCTGCATCGACAGTTGCCATAGCCCCTGTCAGGTTGGTCTCAATATTGTCTCTCGCCGCAGCAAAATCGCTTCTGCCGATTTTTCCACCCGGGGCAACCCCTGCATTGGCAAAGAAGACATCCATTCCCCCGAGTTTTTCGGCTATAGAAAACACGGCATCTCTGACTTTACCGTAATCACGGACATCCATAGAGGCTGTTTCTACTTTAACCTCAGGACATGCCACTTGTATTTCCTTTTTTACTTCATCAAGAACTTCGAGTCGTCTTCCTAAAAGACCGAGGTTCCAGCCGCGCCGTGCCATTTCAAAGGCTACAGCTTTTCCGATACCCGAGGAGGCACCGGTCAGCACAAAGTTTTTAGACATAAAACTCTCCTTAAGTGGTTTCCTCCGTCCCTGATTAAGCCTGCATTTTTTTATACCCTGCGTCAAGTTTTTTCCTGCAAAGATCAGAATTCAATACTTGAATTATTATTTGTTAGAAGATATACTTCCTTATTAAATAAAAAAACCAGATATTACCATGAAAAAAATCCTTATAGTTGATGACAGTCGGGCAGTTCGTTTAAACGTAAGGCAAGAATTATCCCGCCATGATTTCATTATCAAAGAAGCAGAAAGCGGTGAAAAAGCCCTTACCATGATATCCTCGTTTAAACCTGACCTGATAACCCTTGATATAGAAATGATGGGACTCGATGGTTTTGCAGTCTGTTCACGAATAAGAAACCTCCCCCCTCCCCTCAATATGACACCTGTTATATTTTTAACTGGACATGATTCTATAGAGAAACGATTTCATGGATTTGAATCAGGAGCCACAGAGTTTTATTCCAAACAGTTCAAGAAAGGAGAACTGCTCAAAGCAGTACAGTCTGTCCTGAATCCTGTAGACTCTGAAAATAATGTTACTGTGCTTGTTGCTGATGACAACAAGAGCGTGCAGATTCTTATTCGCCACTGCCTTAAGGGAATCGCAGAAAGGATTCTCTCTGCCGACAGCGGCTCTGAAGCTTTCGAAATTTTTAAAAATGAAAAAAGTAACATAAACTGCGTCATTACTGATTTTGAAATGCCGGGGATGAGGGGAGATGAACTCTGTCGATTAATACGCAAAGAAGAAAAACGAAGGACCCTGCCGGTTATTTTTTTGACAGCACTCTCGGGAACTGAAGAAATTTTAAACATTTACCGGTCAGGGGGTTCTGATTATATCACCAAGCCCTTTATCAGAGAAGAATTTATTGCCAGGGTGAACATTCATCTCCAGGCAAACATCAATGCTTCCGCACTTGAAGACCAGGTTCTTGATCTAAGACAGGTAATCCTTTCAAGAAATTTCCAGTTTAATGAAGAAAAGAAACAATTTGCCCAGGATCTCGAAAAATTGATAAACAACTGCAAAGTTTTACTTGGCCCGGGAAGTAAAAACACAGAAATTCCTCCAGAATTGAAAAAACTTCAAAAAAAAAGCGAAAGCCTTTTGGAAAAAATTAAACAGACTCTACAGGTTGAGTAATCGTAACCGTGCCGTCTTCTTTAACGGCAATATCCATTCCTGTTTTTACTGCCCCAAGAAAATCATTCCCGAGGGAATCAACAGTGATTATTTTTTTGCCAACCCATATATCTGACATGATTACTCCTGCCGCAGCAAGGCTGTCTATACGTTCTGAAAAAAGCATTGCAGAGGGAACCGCACCGGTATCAGCAATAGTCATGAAAACAAGTCCCGCAGTGGTAGACCCTATAGTTTTGGGCAGGCAGAGAATCTTGCCCTGAAGGTCTTTTTTATAAAGATCCCGGTTATTCTGATCTACTGATACAGCCTTTGAAGACCTAAGAAGAATAGTTCTCATAAAGGTAGCGAGGGTATTAAGCCCCTGCCGGGTGACAAGTGCATCACCCTTAGCTTCACCTTTGATAACAACACGTCCTTTAAATATATTATTCATGACAGTCTCCTTATCCGCTGATGATATCAAGGATATCTTCATCCCTGTAGTATCGGGCTTTTGTGTAGGTTCGTAATTTGTTTGATGGTGTAATAATACGACGATTCCCGCTCAATGGATTATTCAGGTACATCAGGGGGCATTGAGCAGTCAGCTGTACTCCCGCGGACTCAAGTGACTGCACCAGTTTTTCATTCTTTTTAAATTCAGTCAGTACTGCAGGGGGCGCAGAAAGAATAGTTTCTACCTTCAATTTTTTACGCTTTTTTTCAGCAAGGATATTTATAATATTATCAGACCAGAGATTCAGCTGTTCCAGTGAAAGATGGGGACAGCCGATAAGACACTGTTCTGCTTTTCTATTCGGCTTATGCCACATGATCGGGTATGATGCTATAGTTTCCTCAATGACCTCATTGGTGACGATCATTATTTCAAAATCATCGTGAAGCATAGCTCTTCCAGATGTAATGGCTTCAGGTGTAACTTCTTCAACATGGTAAAGACCCACCGCGCCGTTCGATGCAGCAGCAGCCCCCATATCCTTCAGATAGTCTCTAACTTCCTTTTCATCTAAATCTTTGAAAAATTTTGACAGACCGGCAATGAAGGGTGTATCTTCCATCACTTTCATACCGACGGCACTCCCGAGAACCTGCGCCGGGGGAAGCTTATCGGTTTTAACTTCAATAAGCCATGATGCCCGGCGCCCCTCGTCCGTCATAAGACCAAAGACGGGAACCCGCCCCATAATATTACAGAGGAGATCAATTCCCCCGCTGTTGCGGTTCGTACGCGCCCCGATAACCGAATTGGCATACACAACGGCTGAAGATTCAGCCCATGAAAGAATATCTCCGCGTCTCGGAGTATTACCGACTTCGGGAAGGTAACAGGCGCAGGTAAATGCATCACCTCCCCGGAGACCGAGCTTCATAAGCTTCTCTTCGTAAGATTTCTGCTGGCGGTAGATAAATTTAAAAATTCGCTTCTCAAACCTGCGGCTTAAAAACAGATTAAGAATGGAAAATATTTTTATCCTGCTTTTTTTCCGCGACAGGCTGTAATGAGGTATGTCAAAATCAAAGGGCCTCGGATCTACCGTGAAAGGCATCTCTGTTTTCAGGTTTGCCTCAACAAGTTCATCGATCATGTCATAGTACGCTGACAGCATGGAAGCTCCGGCTGACATCACACAGTGCCCGGGAGCGGTAACCGGTTCAAGGTGTGTAGCTCCAAAGGCTTCACCATAGCGAATAATAGTTTCCATCGCCTTTTGGAGAACCGGTCCTTTTTTTCCTTCAATTATTTCCTGCTCTTCGTCAGTAAGGTCAAGAGTAAAAGTCTTTACAGCCTCCATAGTATTTACCTGGTTGATTATTCATAGATTTGTATTTTCTTTTTTTTAGTTTTCCCTGTTTTCTTTAATGCATCAGGTAAAGGCAGAAAAGCTTACTCCTTATATCCGGGCACTTGAGTCATATCCAGCATATCGAGACCGAGTTTCTTAAGGGTTTTCTTTTTCGGTATTCCATTTTTATCCCAGCCCCGAAGCTTGTAGTATTTCGGTATCATTTTATCGAGACGAACCACGGATTCTTTTTTATCTTTCAGAAGGGGTTCGCTTGTAAAACGCTTTGCAAGAGTATCATATTCCTTGTCGATTCCTTCCCGCAGGTTGAAAAGTTTTTCCATTGTGTAGCCACGGGCTCCCGCCTGCATAAATCTTCCGAAATCCATTTTCATACCTGTCGCGTAATTGAGGGCCTTTGTATGGGGCAGCATGGGAAGATGAATCTTCAGCAGCCATTTCGGCAGCCGGTAGGTTCCCCTGATAAGAGGCCAGGTATGGGTCAGAGCGGATGTGACTATCTGTGAAAGTATTTTTTTACCTGGAAGTTTAAAGACAAAATTCGGAACAAAGGTCCAGGACGTAAAGAGACAGTTGCCTCCGGCACTGATCACCGCGAGAAGGTCCTGGTCGAGGGCCACCCATGAAGGCTTTGACCGGTAATGAAAGGGCTTAAGATTCAGGGGCCCTGTTACCTCAAAGTAAACCATGTAGCCTCCGTCGAGGTGACAGCCTCCCCGTGTAGCAGTGGCATAGCCGAGGCCGTGCCCCACACAGGCCCTCGGCTCATAAGCCGCAAGTTCAAGTCCCTTTGCGTGGGGAGCAAAATCCTTCCCGCCGTATTTTTCAGAAAGGGCCCGTACGCCTTCAGCGAGATCATCGCCGATACCTTCCCGATTAGCAATCATCTCAAGTATCTCTGATATGTTTTCTTTTTTACCGAATTCAATACCACTTTTCCAGAGGCCTTTTTCGTTCAGCTCAGCAGCAAACCCCATAATGGTACCGATGGATATGGCATCCATACCGAGATGATCAAGCTCAAGGTTCCACCTGAGAATAGCCTCCATGTCATTGATCAGCATATTCGAACCGAGGAGGCAGAGTATTTCATACTCAGGGCCCTTTACATCTTTGCCGTCTATGTTTACAACACGGCCGCACCGAATGGGACAGGTCTGACAGCCGTAATTTTTTACCAGAAATTCTTCAGCCAGGCGTTCACCACCGATGTCCCAGGCATGTTCATAGCTTCCCTGGGAAAAGTTTTTTGTCGGAAGAGCATTACGCAGAGAAAGGGTAGTTAAAAATCCTGCAGTCCCGAGCTTGGGGGCCTGGTCGCCTGTGGCAGGATGTCCCAAAAGAAGCTTTGTCCATTTTTTAATAACTTCCTTATACTTATCCCTGTCATGAAATTCAAGTTTCTGTTTACCATTGGCTATCATTCCCTTAAGATTTTTAGATCCCATAACCGCACCCATACCCGTTCGTCCATGGCTTCGCTCCTGGGAAACAACGGAGGCAAACTTGACCAGCTTCTCTCCCGCAGGGCCGATAGCCATGGTCCCCCCCTTTCCCATTGCTTCCTGGGCGTCCTGGGTGTTCATTCCCCATATTTTCGCGGCA
>Ga0070728_10001431_pt1 | contig 35453 bp, 34 predicted proteins | sample tdDd471_FD_66723 | JGI IMG/M metagenome (GOLD analysis project Ga0070728, IMG submission 66723) | Marine sediment microbial communities from the Atlantic coast under amendment with organic carbon and nitrate - tdDd47.1 | ecosystem: Environmental > Aquatic > Marine > Coastal > Sediment | place...
CGACGTGTCTTCTGCGAGGTGATCGATGCGTGGTGAAATTCTTGGGTTGGAGCGGCGACGGTTTTGGCGTGATGAGGACAAGCTCGAGATTGTCATGTCGGTTGATCGAACGGATCTTCACTGGTGCGGGCATTGTGCTCGCCGCTCTTCGGCTTCTTGACACCCAATTCCGTGTGCCGGCCGCCCTTCCAGTGAACGACGAGAACAATTTCTCCTGTATGGTCGTCGATTTCCGCCACGATGTCTTCGATCAGTGTTCTGATCAATCGTTGCTTGTCGCGCATGGATGTCGCCGGAGCTGTCCAGGCGATCTCAAGGTCCTGCGCCAGCCCTTCAAGGCGCGTGACATCGACCTCTGGTGCTGCTGCAATATCCGCATCGAGACGCTGCTCGAAACTTCGAACGCGTCCCAAGGCTTCTTCCCACCGTTTCTCCAGCTCTGATGCGATAAGGCGTTTATCCGGGTCACAGGCGGCATAGCGGCGTTCCGCCAAGGATGCGTCGTACCGGGCTTGCTGCAACTCCATCTCGAGCACCAACCGCTTGTCTTCGATGGCTTGGTTCAACATGGCACGTGTCTCGATGGCGGCATCGATGGCAAATGGCGCCACAGCCTCAAGAACAGCATCTGTGATGAGCTTGTCGGGCCGGAACCCACCAAAGGTGATGCAGCGTTTCTGTCCGAGAAGAAGGTTTGGATTGTCACAGCGGTAGACGGGGCGTGGAGTGCGGCCTGTATAGGCCACATGCAACCGCCGCCCGCATCTCGCACAGCAGAGGAAACCGGCCAGGAGCGCACCGCCGCCGCGACCGGATTTGACCCCGCCAGCACGTCCGAAAGCGTTCTTGGCCAGCTGTGCCTGATTGCGTTCATATTCTTCCCAATCGATATAGCCGACATGGTGATCCCTGATCACAACATCCCAGTCTTCGGGGGACTTCCGGTTCTTGTAGGTGACATGCGCGCGGCCGTCCCGGATTTTTGCTTGCCGCCCGGTTTTACCATAGGCGTAGACCCCAGCATAAAACATGTTCTTCAACACGCTGATCACGTTGCGGTAGCGAATGGGCTGCCATTCGAAACTTGTCAGCCGAATGCCATCGGAAGGCCTGGGGAAATGAATGCCTTCGCTCGACATGGACAGAAGAACCTGCCGGGCGCTTCCGAGTTCGCGGAACCGGCAGAAGATCTGCCGGACGACCTCCTGAATGCGGCGATCAGGATCGAACATCACCCCGGCGTCACGATCCCACAGGTAGCCGACCGGCGGCGTATACCGCAGTTCGCCTCGGCGCGCTTTCGCCCTTGCGGCTTCAACCATGCGCGTGCGCAGGACGCCGAGCTCGAACTCGCTGATGCTGCCCTTCATGCCCAGAAGCAGTCGGTCATTGGGATGGCGCGGGTCGTAGACGCCGTCATGATCCACGACACGCGCATCTACCAGGCCGCAAAGCTCAAGCATGTGATGCCAGTCGCGCCCATTGCGGGCCAGGCGCGACACTTCCAGGCAGAAGACCGCACCGATCGACCCAGAACACAGCATGGCGACAAGCCGTTCGAAGCCGGGCCGGGCCTGGCAGCCGTTGGCTGATACACCAAGATCGTCGTCGATGACATCAATCCCGGCAAAGCCATACCCGCGGGCCATCTCGACAAGATCGTATTGCCGACGCTGGCTCTCGAGGTTCGTCATGACCTGGCTCTGTGTCGACTGGCGCACGTAGATCACTGCATGACGCTTGAGCAGCTCCGGTGGAAAGGTGAGGGCCATGTCATTCATCGTTTAGCCCTCCCGGATCGGATTTTGCCGCGGTCAGGAGCACTTGCGCCAGCGCCGTCACGATCGACCGGTATTCCGGTTCCGTCAGCAATGGCGCCGGTGCCAACGGCAGTGGCAACTGGGTTGGTGTCGGGAATCTGTGATGCGTCATTCGGGGCCTCCATGGGTGAGTCGTCACCCTTGAACCCTCGTCGGAAACCGAGGTGTCCGAGAACCGAATGAAGATCAAAAAGCGCCTCCGTGGACACCAAGGGTTCGCCACACTCGAAACCCTGACAAATTGAAGCATCCAGAATCCAGGCGGGAGCAAGGATCGCTATACCTGGATCGCGCTCGAGACCGACATGTTGGCCATCACCGCGGTTGATGGTTCGGAAAACCTTCACGTCCGAGCCAAAATAGGCATGCCATTGATAATGAACCCGGTAAACCTGCCCGACATGGGCAGAATGAACGGGAACTGGGGATGACGGGTATCCCCCTGTTCGTCGCCCTCAAACCCTTTGCCCCGGGCCATGAGCGGCCCGGCGACAGCCGCCTTGTCGATGCCCGAGGGAACGGCCTTCGGACCGAGCGGCCCGACCCTGCCAATGCGCAGTTCAGTAACGGAAAATTCGCTCACCTCTCTTCTTCCTCTCCGATCAACCCCATCACCTGGGCGCCAAGCGCCATGTCCGCGACCTGCCCGAAATGGTGTGCCCGCATCCTGCCCCCGCGGTCGAAAAGGACGAGACTCGGCGTGCCTTGCAGGCCCCAGGCCCCCATCGTTTGGGGCATCGGACCGTCGTCCTGCGTGTCGATGGCGACGGGAAATTGGATGCGCCACTCATGCAGGAAGGCGGCCAAGCTTTCGCGGCTGTTGCCTGCGTGATGTTCAAACACGCTGTGGAGGCCGATCACGGCGAGGTCCTTTGCGTCGAAGGTCTGCTCCAGGCGCTGCGCTTGCGGCAGGCCGTTCAGCACGCAGCCGGGACAGAGCATCTGGAACACTTCGACGGCCAGCACCCGGCCGTGGAAATCGCCTAGCGCCAAGGGATGGTCCGTGTTGAGCCAGTGCGCGGGGTGGAAGGGGACGTCGTCCATCAGAGGCTACCTTTGCTGTGGAGGGTGCGGGGATTGGCCCGCGCCCAAAGCTGTCAATTTCCGACCTTGCCCGGCAGGCTCAGATCGCCCGAGGCCACGTCGAACACATCCGTCACACAAAGTAGCGGCGCGTGGACATTGCCGTTGACCTGCAAGGCCGCCGTCACGCCGTCGAACCGCGCCGCCTCCACCGCACCAATATCGGCGAACGGCACTGTCACGCTCAATGTCGGCCCGGCAAAGACCGGCGACCAGCCGGGAGAATCGATCAGGATCGGCAGGCCCGGCCAGGTCAGGGGCAACGCCGGCGAGGTCCCTTCGGGGATGTCGATGACCTTGAGCGCACCGGGTCCGCAGGCCTCATCGGGGCCAAGCACGACCCAATGGCTGTGCCAGGCGCCGCCATCGCCGTCCGTCCTGCCCGACCCGATTTCATCGAAGAGAGGCGTATCGTCGAAATCGGGATGGATGGTGACGGCGAAGGCGAGGATCCCCGCGCCAGCCTCGAAGCCCACAACGGCGGGGTCGAGCGTCGTCGGCCAAACATAGGAAAAGACCGGGGCACCACCGAGTGCGCCGATGGCTTCCGGCTTGTCTTCGCCCGGCGTTCCCGCGACCGACATGGTGAAGATCGCGTTGCGGCCCTCCGTGGTGATGTTTGCGGTGACGATGTCAAAGGCGGTGCGTTCGACGTTGCCTGTTGCGCCCGGCAGTTCATGCGCGTTCGCCGTACCGGCGGCAAGCGCGATACAGATGGCGGTGGAATGGCAAAGCGTTCGGTTTCGTGTAATCATGGGAAGCTTCCTTTCGTGACTGAGGGGTTGCATTCGGGGCGTCCGGGCCGTTGCAGCGGTTATCCGGGCGCCCCACTCATCCCACGGTGGACAAGCGTACCCGATTGCGGGCGGCCTCCTCCTCCGTGGCGGTCTCGTGATCCGCACAGTCGAGCCTCAGGCCGCCATCGCCGAAAGCGGCGTCGACGAAGCCGCAATGGTGCGGTCGCGCCGGGTCGGCATGGACATGCGGGCGGAAATGGCGGCAGGTGAGACACATCCGCTGCACCGAGATCGCCTCTGCCTCCTGAAGCGAGCGGATTATCAATGACAGGCAGCGCTGCAGCCCCACACGATCCTCCTCGGCAAGCCCGGCGATCGCTTCTTGCATCGCCGCGGGGGCATCCGGCATCCGCTCGGCCAGGGATGTGCCCGCTCGGGTTGCCTCGATCAATCGCGCACGGCCATCGTCGGGATCGCGTCGGCGCCGTACAAGCCCCTTGCGATCGAGCGCCGCGATGCTGTCGCTCAGACTGGCCTGCGAGATTCCAAGCGCATCCGCCAGAACGATCGCTCGTTCTGGCTTCGCCGCCACGCGCGACAGGACTTCGCATTGGGTCGGGTTCAGGGCGAAATCCTTGGCCACGAGCCACTGGTTCGCGCGCCAGAACATCGCAAGCCGTTGTAATGCCGTGATAATGTGCTTCGAGTCTGAATCCATTTCGATCCTCCACGTATAGTAAATAGGACTCCTATGTATTATGCAACTACATATTCATCCCACTCGCACCGCTCACCAGTTTCGAACCCGTTTTGTCGTCGTTCCTGAACGCTCTTGCATCAGGGCAAATTAGATAGTAACTAATCACTATCTTGAGGAGCAATCAGATGACTACCGCCAGGAAGCCAGCGGCTGAGCGTCAACAGGAAATCGTGGAAATGGCCCTTCGCCTGCTGTCCGAACTGGGTGAAGGTGGTCTGTCCACGCAGACGATTGCCGATCATGTCGGCATCACTCAAGCCGGCCTCTTCCGGCACTTCCCCACCAAGAATGACCTCTGGATCGCAGTTCTGTCGGAAATCGAGCGACTTGCCCGCCACGCCTGGGAACGTGCGGGCCGGGAGGGCGGCCCTGCGGTTGTCCGGCTTCGCAGGATTCTGTTGGCACAACTCAAACTGGTCGAAGAGTATCCGGCGGTCCCGACACTGTTGTTTTCAACCGGACGTCTCGCCGCCGAAGACGTCGTCCATCCGATACATGTCCGTATCATGACGGCGCTTCGATCGCGCATAACGGAAGAACTCTTGGTGGCGGAGCAGGAATGCGGCCGAGACATTCGGATCGATGCGCTCGATATGGAATCCTTGCTGCTCGGAGTGGTGCAGAATTGCGTACTGCGCTGGTCACTCACCGGACGAAGGTTCGATCTGCTGGCAGAAGGTGATCGGCTTATCGGGCTGCAGCTTCGGTTGTCCGGACTGGAAGACAGGGGAGACAGGTCGTGAAAATTCCAGGCCTTTTGAAACTCGCACCACCGGTCGCCCTCGGGATCGGCGCCGCTGCATGGCTTATCTCGACGACAGAGCCTCCGGCGCGGATAGACCAAACCGAGCGCAGCGTCGTCGCGCGCATTGTGGTGGCTGAAATGACGCCTGTGCGGACCACCGTGCGGGGCTATGGCAATGTGCAGGCGGCACGCAACTGGGAAGCGGTGGCCGAGGTTGCCGGAACGGTCGTCTGGCGTCATCCCGATCTGGAGACCGGCAATGTCGTCACCGAAGGGACAAAGGTTCTCCGGATCGACCCGACGGGTTACGAACTGGCCATTGCCCAGGCCGAGGCCGATCTGGCCGCATTGGAAGCAGACGCCGCGCAGCTGACCGTTGACGAGGCAAACACCAGCCGTCTCCTGGCCCTGGAAGAAGACCGTCTGACGCTGGCAGAGGCCGAACTGGCGCGGGTGCGTGACCTGGCCGAGCGTGGCGTTGCGACCCAGTCATCGCTCGATGCCCAGGAACGCACCACCTTGCAGGTGCGTCGGGGCGTCGAGGAGTTGCGCAATGCCAACGCTCTGATTCCCTCGCGCCGCGCGCGGCTCGAGGCCCAGGTGGCGCGGACAAGGACCATTCTGGCCCGCGCAGCGCGTGACCTCGGCAAGACCGAAATCTCGGCGCCATTCGATCTGCGGGTCAGCGAGGTGCATGTCGAGCACCACCAGTTCGTGAGCGCCGGTCAGTCCCTCGTCGCGGCCGACGACATCGACCAGGCGGAGATCACGGCACAGATTCCGGTGGACTCGTTCCGCCGTCTGCTGAGTGGCACGCGGGGAAGCGGCCCAATGACGTTTTCGGATCTTTCCGAACGGTTCACGGACATTGCTGCAACGGTACGTCTTGTGTCCGACCCATCGCAGACATGGACGGGTCGGCTGGTCCGGGTGGAAAGCGCACTCGATCCGCAGGCCCGGTCGGTTCCCGCTGTCATCGCTGTGGATGATCCTTATGCCGACACGAACCCGCCGCTGCGCCTGCCACTGGTGCCGAACATGTATGTCGAGGTCCTCCTCACCGGGCCCGAAGAACCTGCGCGCGTCACGCTGCCCGATGGCGCAATCCATGAGGGCGATGTCGTCTATCTCCGAAACGGGGACGGCCGTCTGGAACTGCGGAACGTCTCGGTCGATTGGCGGCAGTCGGGCATGGCGGTGCTGGAGGGCGGCATCGCGGCGGGTGAAGAGATCGTCATCGACGATCTGATGCCGGCGATCCCGGGCACCATCGTCAAACTGGCGGAGGGCTCGGAATGATCCGCTGGTTCGCCGAGCACCCTACCGCCGCGAACCTGGCCCTCGTGCTCATTTTCGCGGCCGGCCTCATGGCCGCCCCGACGCTGAAGCGCGAGACCTTTCCCGATTTCCGCCCCGTCGAGGCGGAAATCAGCGTGGTCTATCGCGGCGCCACGGCCGAAGAGGTCGAGGATGCCATCTGTCGACGGATCTGGGATGCGGTCGAAAGCGTCGAGAACCTGGACGAACTGACCTGCACCGCGCAGGGCAGCATAGCGCGGGCCATCGCCACGATGGCCCCGGCCGGCGACAGCGCCAGATTCGTCAATGATCTGCGCACCGAGGTGACGGCGATCGACGATTTTCCTGACCAGGCCGATCCAGCGATCGTGCGCGAGCTTCACCGCACCGACAACGTCACATCGGTCGCCGTGGCGGGGGATCTGCCGCCGGCGCACCTGGAACGCTATGCGGCGGATCTTCAGGACAAATTATCGGTCCTTCCCGGGGTGGCAAAGGTCACGATATCCGGCTTCGGAACGCGCCAATTCCGGATAACGGTGCCGCGCGCGGTGTTGGAACAACACGGCCTGACCGTCACGCAACTTGCCGGAACGATCGGCGCACAGAGCCTCGATCGCCCCCTCGGTACGCTTGAGACCGCCGACCGAGAGATCAGCCTCCGTTTCACCGATGAGCGGCGCAGCGCGGCCGGCCTCGCCGGCCTTGTCGTCCTGTCCCGGCCGAACGGCGCCGAGCTTACCCTCGGACAGATCGCATCGATTTCCGAGGATTATTCGCCGGAGGAGGAACGCGCCTATCTCGACGGGCAACGCGCGGTCTACCTGCAAGTGGACAAGGCGCTTGGAGCCGACGCGCTCGAGGTTTTCGACAGCGTCGAAACGCTGGTCGCATCCGAGCGTCTCGCCCTGCCCGACTCGCTGCGGTTGGAAATCGTCAAGGACATGACCAGCATCGTGCGCGACCGGCTGACGATGCTGGTGGAAAACGGTGTTCTGGGACTGATCCTGGTCGTCGCGGTAATGAGCCTTTTCTTCCGCCCCGGATTTGCGATCTGGGCGGCTATGGGCCTGCCGGTGGCCTTCATGGGCGCCTTCGCCGCGATGGCCTTGCAAGGGTTGTCGCTGAACATGATGACGCTGGTGGCGTTGTTGATGGCCATCGGGATCGTGATGGACGATTCGATCGTCATTTCCGATGCCATCGCCGAAGCCGCGGCGGCTGGCGCCTCGCGCACCGAGGCTGCGGTGAAAGGCACGTTGGCGGTGATGCCGGGGGTGCTCTCGTCCTTCGCTACCACCATCGCGGTCTTTGGTCCGCTGGCCTTTCTTGCGGGTGAACTCGGCGCCATCCTGGAGGTGATCCCCATGGTGCTGATCGCCGCGCTGGCGGCCAGTCTCGCCGAGGCGTTCTGGGTTCTGCCGCATCACCTCAGCCACGGCCTGAAGGGCGCGGACAAGCCGCCGTCACGGTTCCGCGCCGGATTCGATGCGCGGTTCGAGCTGTTCCGCGAACGTCGGATCGGCGGGCTGGCCGACCTGGCGATCCGACGGAGATATCTCGTAACCGGCGCGACCATCGCGGCGCTGATCGTGACCGTGGGACTTATGGGGGGCGGCTATCTCAAGCGCGAGGCGATCCCGGCGATCGACGGCGATGTGCTGGAGGCACGCATACTCATGCCGCAGGGCACGCCATTTGCACGCACCGCAGACGTGGCCGATCGCGTAAGCGCCGCATTGGGCCGGGTGGATGCCGCGCTTGCGCCCGATCAGCCGGACGGCGCAGCGCTGGTGAAGTCTGTCCAGACGCGCTTCAACTACAATCCCACCGCCGGCGAATCCGGCCCGCATGTCGCCACGCTCAGCGCCGATCTGCTGGGCGCCGAGACCCGCACCGCGACGCTGGATGAAATCGTGACGCTTTGGCGCGAGGAGATCGGAGATGTGCCCGGTTCCCTGGCAATCCTGCTGATGGAACCGGGCATCGGACCACAAGGGATCGCCATCGAGGTCCGGCTGTCGGCACCGGATCTGGAGGACTTGGCGATGGCCGCCGATCGCCTTCTGACCGAGGTCCAGACCTATGCCGGGGTATTCAACGCCACCCACAACCTGCGCCCCGGCAAGCCGGAACTGCAGCTGCATCTCGCCGAGGGTGCGACCGGGCTGGGACTGACCGCGCGCGATGTCGCCGACCAGATCGGCGCCGCGTATCTGGGCCGCGTGATCACGACCGTGCAGCAAGGCGACATCGCCCATGAGATCGAGTTGGAGCAGGCTGCGGAAGATCGCGACTCCCACGATGATCTGCGCGATTTCACCATCGCCCTACCGGACAGCCACACAGTGCCTCTCTCAACCGTTGCGGTGGTCGACGAGGCGCGGGGCTGGTCCTCCATTACCCATGTGGACGGTCAGCGCACGGTAACCGTGCAGGCCGATGTCGATACGCGCATCGGCAATGCCGATGCCATCGTATCTGAACTGACGAACGGTTTCCTGCCGCAACTTGCAACTGATTTCCCGGGCCTTGGTTTCGAGGTCGCCGGGCAGAGCGCCAATTCGGCCGAAACCGTCGCGTCGATTCTGCGCGGTTTCCTGATCGGACTGATCGGCATCTACGTCGTGCTGTCCTTCCAGTTCCGCAGCTATGTGGAGCCCATGATCGTGATGCTGTCGATCCCGCTGGCCTTTATCGGCGTGGTGCAGGGGCACCTGATCATGGGCTACAACATCTCGATGCCATCGTTGATCGGCGCCGCGTCGCTGGCCGGCATCGTGGTGAACAACGCCATCCTGCTCGTTCAGGTCATCAAGGCGCGCGCCGCGGAGGGCATGGACCTTGCCCTCGCCGCGGGACAGGCCAGCCGCGCGCGGTTCCGCCCGATCCTTATGTCGGTCTCCACGACGATGATGGGGCTGGTGCCACTGCTGCTTGAAACCAGCACTCAGGCCCAGACGTTGAAACCACTGGTGATCTCTGTCGTCTTTGGCCTGTTTTCCGCCACAGTCCTTGTCCTGATCGTCCTGCCAGCATTTTACGCCATTCTCGGCGATCTTGGACTTGCGCGGGCCAAGGATGACGAAAACCCGATCGCGTCAGACGAGAAGGAGGCAACGTCCCCATGATCGAGATACCGCCGGTCCGGCGCCCGCATGTCTTTCCACAAGGACCATTTCGAGGGTTGAACACTCGCGCGACCATCGCGGCCTCGGGACTGGTCGGGCTTTGGGTCACGCTAGGAACGTGGCGTCCGGATCTGATCGCAGAGATCCTGTCAGATGTCCGATCCATAACTGGACCAACGCTCGGATGGTATTATGTACTACTCGTCACTGTCATTCTGACCATCGTTCTATGGCTCGGTCTCGGGCGCTACAGGAGTGTACGCCTGGGTGCGGATGATGAGAGGCCCGAATTCGGGATGGTATCATGGATTGCGATGCTCTTCGCGGCCGGCACCGGAGTCGGGCTGCTGTTCTGGAGCATCGCTGAACCCATCAGCCATTTCCAGGGCAATCCGTTCAGCGGCAACCCCGGAACACCGGAAGCGGCGGTGGATGCCGCGCGGCTAACGCTGTTCCACTGGGGCTTGCACGGTTGGGCCATCTTCGCCCTGATGGGCGCCATGCTGGCCTATTTCAGCTATCGCAGAAGCCTGCCGCTGACGACGCGCTCTGCTCTCTATCCGCTGATCGGCGAACGTATCTATGGCTGGCGCGGGGATCTGGTGGATACCTTCGCCGTCGTCAGTACGGTCTTCGGGGTTGCCACGACACTCGGACTTGGAGCAGCGCAGATGAATGCCGGACTTCACTGGCTGACTGGTGTTGATATTTCAATCGGTCGCCAGTTGATGATCATTGTAGTTGTTATGGCTTTATCAATCTTCTCGGTGGTTTCCGGAGTGCGCCGTGGCGTGCGCTGGCTCAGTATCGGGAACATGTGGCTCGGCGTCGGATTGCTGATGTTCTTCATGATTGTCGGGCCCACGAGTTGGCTTCTGCGCTTCATGATCCAGAGCGCGGGCAGCTACGGGCAACACCTCATCGAAATGAGCTTCTGGACCAATGTGACCGGCACGTCGGGCTGGCAACAATCCTGGACAGTATTCTACTGGGGTTGGTGGCTTTCGTGGACGCCTTTCGTCGGAATGTTCATCGCGCGTATTTCGCGCGGGCGCACCTTGCGCGAGTTTGTCTTCGCCGTACTTCTGGTACCGACCTTGTTCAGCCTGATCTGGATTGGCGCCCTTGGCGGCACGGCATTGCACAATGAACTCTACGGGATCGGCGGGATAGCAGACGCTGTGACCCGCGACGTTACCCTGGCGCTGTACGAGACAATCGATGTCATCGCAGCGCCCGGTCTTTCCACAGTGGCGGCCATCATCGCAACAGTCCTGATTGCGACGTTCTTCGTCACATCAGCGGATTCGGGCATTCTCGTGATCACCACAATTCTTACGCTCGGAGAATCCGACCCGCCAGTCACACCGAGGATCGTATGGGGTGTGGGCATTGGTGCTTTGACGGCTGTCTTGTTGGCGGGCGGCGGCGTGACCACGCTGCAGTCGTCCGTCGTGATTGCGGGCTTGCCATTCTCGCTTGTCATTTTGGCCATGGTGGGCGGATTCTTGAAAGCTCTCCGAAGCGAACCTCAAGCCCCGCGTGATCCCGAGAAAACACACCTGCCCGCCGAGCCATGGACAGGCGTCGATACCAAGCAGGAAGGAGAACATGATGTGGGTAGAAGCAAACGGGAAACCGCATGAATATTTCGCAGATCGATCGTCTTCGAGGATTCCATCTGGAGCCGAAAGCGAAACGATGCGGCGCTCAGCGCGGAACAGGAGCTGCCCGCTGTCGCAATACCTGAGAATCGGCCTCCTGGCTGCCGCCATTCTGATCGCACTCTGCATGAGGAGCGACGCTCAGGAAACGCTGTCAGCGGCAGGGATCGAAGATCAGATTATCGGTCATGCCTTCCAGGGGCGGAAGGGCATCCTGTCGGTTTCGTTGCACTATGGCACCGATGGGACGGTCACCATGCGCGCGCCGCTTGGCACGGGAACAGGCAGCTGGACGCTGACGGGTGACCGACTTTGCGTCAAACTGGAAACCGGGCCGTGGAAGGCGGATGAGTGCCTGGGGTTCACAAGCAAACCGGACGGTACCTATCGCGCCTCCAACGGCATGCGATTGACTCCAGCGGAGTAACTTCCTCGCTATGTGGTGGCTCATCAACCTAACTGATCGCGATACCGCACCCTGATGGCCGGGCGGTCAGATCGACAGCTTGCCGATGAACGGACATCAGACTTTTTCGTTGTTCTGCCAATCGGCTGCTTTTCGTCCGCGCGGACTCAAACTCCACGGGGGCATTCGAACAGCACGCGCTCCAGTTCTTTTGCGATAATCTCGGTGCGCGACAGGAGATAGTTGCCCGCATCCACTGTTGGCGCCGTTTCTTCAAGTGTCGCCTGGAAAAGTTCCAGCCACCGGACGAAGTCCTGCCTTTGGAGATCACGCAGGTTTCGATGGGCCGTGACCAGATCACCGGAATAGACGTCCCTGTGCAGTGCGATCGAAGACCAGAAAGCCACCATCCGTTCGACTTGCCGTTCTTCATCGTCCGCCGTCCCAGTAGCACCTATCCGCCCCAACCGCTTGTTCGCACGGATGCGTGCCACGAAGAATTTGGTCATCCGCCGAAGGTATTCCTCGTCGATCCCCAATACTTCAGCCGCCTGCCTCAGTTGGGCGCGGGTTTTTGGAGAATACTCCTGTTCAACGGTGAAAAAGCCGGGCATGTCGCGCCTCCTTCGCGATACGACGGACATTTGTCGCCAGAACCGAACGGCGCCGACGACCTCGTTCTCTCTGTCATCGGCGCCGTCCATACGATCCGCAGGAGATCGGGTGTGTATCGCGCATCCCTACGGCCGCAGCCCGTCTATTCAGCAAGCATCGGAAAGCGATCCGTTGCATAGCGTACGTGGCAGGCGGTACAGGCCTCAATCATCCGGCCGAATCCTGCATGTTGCGCTTCCCTGTCGCCATCGCGTCCGGCTTGTGCCAGATCGGCCGAAAGCCGGTGAAAGGCTTGATCCCGGGTCACGAAATCCTTGGGTACCGCCGCCATCAGATCCTGTTTGTCTTCGGGTGTCATGGATTGCTGCAGGATGAAACTGTCGTGGATCTGTTGCGCCAACCCCGCGACGCGGGCGTCGTCTCCGGCGATCAGCGCCGAAAGGATGTCCTTTGCTCGCCTGTTCGATCGACAGCATTTTCTGGCGCAGCAGATCGCGCAGCTTCGGCGTCAAATTCGGGGAAATCGGCCCCGCATCCTGTCCCGTCGCTGGCATACCGAATCCCAGTCCGACCGCTATTGCCAATGCAGGAGCAATGAACGGGACCGGCTTGTCTTTCCGTAGTATGACACTTTCCGACCCTCCTGGTCCTGCATCACTTCACTGAATCAGGGACGTTCGTCTAGCGGTTCTGGCGTGGGCCCGTCCGGATTGCGGATCACGAGGCCGAGAACAACGCCCCAGACGACGGTCCGCAGGCTCATGGCCCATACCGTCCGCATCTCATAAGCGCCGCCAAGCAGAACGTGGACTCCGAAGGCGATCATCACTAGAACGGTGGCGACGAGGATTGCAATCGAGAGCCTGGCCGCCCAGTTTGTTTGCAAAATGAGCCCGATACCTGCGGTAACATAGGCAAAGCTGGCCAGGAAGTTGAACCATAGAACGAAGGGGACCGCATCGCCGACCGCCGCACGTGCCTCCAGGCCACCGAAGAGGGCGCGCCCGCCTGACAACACCGTCAGCAAGCCGAAAAGCGTGACGACAACCGCTGCAATCAGGATATCCCATCGCCTGTTTTGCATGTTTCTTGCTCCAATTCTGCTCAGCGTCTGCTGATGCGTTATTTCTGAAACACATACGTGCCCGGCGCGTCTTCCAACGGTGGATGCTCCTTGCGGCCCATCGGCGGCGGTCTAGTCATGTCGCCCGAGCGGGCTGCCAGCCATTCTGACCAGGCCGGCCACCATGACCCCTCTCGCTCGGGCGTCTCGTTCAGCCACGTGTCGGGATCCATGTGCAAATCCTCGGCCTTGCGGCATCTCACCCGGTAGGTCCGGCGCGGGTGGCCCGGCTCGGAGACGATCCCGGCATTGTGCCCGCCGCTGGTCAGCGCGAAGGTCACGTCGGTGTCACTGAGCATGTCGATCTTGAAGGCTGATCGCCAAGGTGCCACATGATCTTTCACCGTGCCCACAGCAAAAATCGGCACCCGGATATCCGAAACATGTACCGGGCGACCATCGACCTTGAGCCGACCCTCGGCAAGGTCGTTGTTGAGATAGAGCTTGCGCAGATATTCCGAATGCATTCGATACGGCATGCGTGTCGCGTCGGCGTTCCAAGCCATGAGATCATTCATCTGCGCGCGTTCGCCCATCAGGTATTCGCGCACAATCCGCGACCAGATCAGATCGTTCGAGCGCAGCATCTGGAAGGCGCCGGCCATTTGCGTGGTGTCAAGATAGCCCTTCTTCCACATAACGCTATCGAGGAACGCGAGCTGGCTCTCGTTGATGAACAGCGCCAGTTCGCCCGGCTCGGTGAAATCGACCTGGCTGGCCTGCAGTGACAGCGAGGCCAGCCGCGCGTCGTTGTCGCGCGCCATCGCGGCGGCGGCGATCGACAGGAGCGTACCGCCGAGGCAATAACCGACAGCATGAACCTTCTGATCCGGGACGATCCTGCTGATCGCATCCAGCGCTTCCATTACCCCCAACCTGCGATAATCGTTCAGCGTCATGTCACGGTCGCTCGCATCGGGGTTCTTCCACGAGATCATGAAGACGGTGTGGCCTTGCTCGACCAGATAGCGCACCAACGAGTTCTGGGGCGACAGGTCGAGGATATAGTATTTCATGATCCAGGCCGGGACGATCAGGATCGGCTCAGGTCGTACCTTGTCCGTGAGTGGGGCGTACTGGATGAGTTCGATCAACTGATTGCGGTAAACGATGCTGCCTTTCGTCACCGCCACGTCCCGGCCCGGCTGGAAGGAGTCGGCACCTTTGGGGGCCTCTCCTGCCACGACATCCTGGAGATCCTCCAGATAATTTTGGAAACCCCGGATAAGATTGAATCCGCCGGTTTGTTGCGCCTTTTTCCGAACTTCGGGGTTGGTCCCGGGAAAGTTGGATGGAGAAAGAACATCAAGCGCCTGGCGCGTCAGAAACTGCAATTCGCGCTCATGCTGAGCAGTCACACCCGGCACGCCGGTGACGATGTTGTGCCACCATTGCTGTTGCAACAGAAACCCCTGCTGAATCAGGTTGAAGGGGGACATCTGCCAAGCAGCGCCGCGAAACCGGTTGTCTTGCGGCAGGGGGTCAATGCAGGGCGTTACCGCGTCTTTCGAACGGGCGCATGCCGTTGCGTAGCGCATGTACCGGCCGAATTTCTCCCCAGCGTTTTCTGCGATTTCCAACTGTTTTCCCGGTGCCGCGACCATATGCGTAGCCCAATCGAACCAGGCGTTCATCAGTGCTGCGGGCGATAACCCGTGCGTGAAGCGCGAAAGCCAAACCTGCGCCGCATGGTCGAGCGCTTCATTAGGGTTATCGCGTGCATCCGACCTATCATTGGTATCAGACGTCATCACCACGCCCTGCTCCGCCCTGGTCTCTGCTTCTGACATGTCGTGTGCGGCGCAGTCAGGCGCTTGCTCACCCCCCTGCTTTCTTTGCGCATCACGCAGTTTCACCACCTGGTCCGGCATTTGCGGCTCCATTGATATTTCTTGTTGTCCGATCGGCGATATCGAGACGATGGTCGACGGTACTGCTGGACAACTTCGAATCAAGATAGTAATTGATTACTATATTTATTCAAGCCATGATGCGCAGACGGTCGATGATCGCCGCGATAGATCAAGGGGGCAACTGGATGCCAACGGGCAAGACGAATGTCGTGACGGGTTTCGCGTTCCTGGCGCTTTTCATGCTGTACGGGTTCGTGCTGATCTTCTTGCGCGATTTCGCGCCGGGCAAAGAGCAGTGGATCGCCGACTATGCGGTGGGTACGCATTTCGAATCGCGGCTTGCACATGTTCACGGGAACCTGTTCGCGCTCATCAATATCGCGGTCGGACTCGCCCTGTTGCGCGCCCCAGGCACCCGGACCGAGCGCTGGATATCCGCGTTGGCACTGCTCGGGCTGCTGATGCCCCTGGGCATTCTGGCCGAGGTGCTTTTCGGTGCACCGCCGGTTTTCGTCCTGGTCGGTGGCCTGTCGATGGTCGCCGCGATGATATGGACGGCTGCACATATATTGCAAACGGAGTCGTTTCATTGACCAAGACGAGACCCAAAAAGATCCCGGCGGAAGAACGCCGCAACATCACCGTGGAAGCGGTCATCGACCTGGCCGGTTCTTCCAACCCGGACAGCATCACGACGGCGGCCATTGCCAAGCACATGAAGCTGACACAGGGCGCGATCTTTCGCCACTTTCCGAACAAGGACGCGATCTGGAAAGCAGTCATAAACTGGGTGGCCAAGAACCTGATGGCCCGGATCGATCGCGCGGCCAAAGACATAGCTTCACCCACGGGAAAGATGGAGGCGATGTTTCTCGCCCACATCGCGTTTGTTGCGGATCACCCGGGCGCTCCGAGAATGCTGTTCGGAGAGCTTCAGGGCGCCAGGCAGACCCCGGCCAAGCGCCTCGCGCAGAGCTTGATGAAACAATACGCGGAACGCCTGCGCGACATGATTTCGAGTGGCAAGGAATGCGGTGAATTGCGCGACAATCTCGATGTCGAGGCGGCAGCCACGCTGTTCATCGGCACCATCCAGGGCCTCGTGATGCAATCCCTGATCGCCGGCGACATGGACAAAATGCATAACGATGCGCCACGTGTTTTTGCCATCTATCTGCACGGTATTTCAGAACCCGGCGAGGCCGGGGAGGAGGAGTGATATGGCCCCGAGGATCAGCTTTCTGGGTGCGGCGCGCGAAGTCACCGGCTCGTGCTACCTGATCGAAACCGGCGGGGTCCGGTTTCTGGTCGATTGCGGCATGTTCCAAGGCGGACGCGAGGCCCCTGCCCGCAATCGAGATCCCTTCGCTTTCGATCCGAAATCGATCGATTTCGTTCTGCTGACCCATGCCCATATCGACCACAGCGGCCTTCTGCCCAAGCTCACCAAGGCCGGGTTCACGGGAAAGATCTTGACGACCGATGCAACGGCCGACCTCTTGGGCGTCATGCTGCCCGACAGCGCCCATATTCAGGAAATGGATGCCCGGCGGCACTGGCGAAAGCCGGCCCACGGAAAATCTCGCGCGTCGGACCCGATCTATACCACCGGCGATGTCAGGCAGTGCCTGCGGCAGGTTCAGGCGATCAGCTACGACGCCATGCTGGACCCGCATGCAAAGGTGCGCTGCCGGTTCCGCGACGCCGGCCATATCCTCGGCTCGGCGATCATCGAGGTCTGGGTCTCCGATGACAACGGCGACACCAGCAAGATCGTGTTCAGCGGCGATCTGGGGCAGCCGGGGCGCCCGATCCTGCGCGATCCCACGCCCATTCCCGATGCCGATATTCTGCTGATCGAATCGACCTATGGCAACCGCGAGCATAAAGACCAGTCCGCGACCATCGACGAAATGATAGAGATCGTCGACCGCACCCGTCACGGCGACGGCGGCAACATCATCGTGCCCGCCTTTGCGGTCGGTCGCACGCAGGAGGTGCTCTACCACCTGCATCGGCTGACACGCGAAGGACGGCTGCGCGACCCGATGATTTTCGTCGATTCGCCGATGGCCACCGAGGCCACGCGGATCACCCGTCAGCATCTGGAGCTGTTCGACGAACAGGCGAAAGAACTGGCAGGATGGCACAAGGTGGGGGCAGACCTGCCGTATCTCAAGTTCACGGCAAGCGTCGATGAATCGAAGGCGCTCAACCAGATAAGCTCCGGGGCGATCATCATCTCGGCCAGCGGCATGTGCGATGCCGGGCGCATCCGCCACCATCTTCGGCAGAACCTTCCCCGGTCCGAATCCGTCGTGATGATCACCGGTTTCCAGGCCAAGGGCACGCTGGGCCGGCGGCTTGTCGAGGGGGCCCGCCACGTACGCCTGTTCGGCGAGGATATTCCGGTGCGCGCCGCCATTCACACGGTCAACGGTCTGTCCGCCCATGCGGACCGCAAAGCCCTCATGGCGTGGGCGGCTGGGTTCCGGGCTCCGCCCCGCCGCACCTTCGTCGTTCATGGCGAGGAGGCCGCAGCAACCGCATTCGCGGAGGCCCTTCGGGCCAACAATGGCTGGGCGGTGACCGTTCCCGAACCCGGTGACAGCGTCTGCCTGGACCGCCGACCATGACGACGGAGGGGACACCGGACAGGGACCTGACCGAACAAATCCTGCACGGGCCCGCGTATCGATTGGCGTATGAGGATCCGGATTTTCTGGCCGAGGACGATCTGCGTCCGGTGCGACTGCAACTCGAACTGGTCAAGCCGGAGCGCGCGCTGCGCACCCAAGCGATCCACTCGACGGTGGTGGTGTTCGGCAGCGCACGGATCCTTGCGCCGGATGTGGCAGAACAGCGGTTGCAAGAGGCCCGGGCGCACCACCGCGGCGACCCGGCCGCCGAACAACGGGTTCTGGAGGCCGAGCGCCGGGTTCATTGGTCACGCTACTATGCGCAGGCGCGGCGTTTTTCCGAACTCGTCTCGCGGCAATTTCAGCAGGCCGGACGCAGGGATTTCGTCGTTGTCACCGGCGGCGGGCCGGGGGTGATGGAGGCGGCAAACCGGGGTGCCTTCGATGTTGGCGCGCGCTCGGCCGGTTTGAATGTCACCTTGCCGAGCGAACAGATGCCAAACCCGTTCATCACGCCGGATCTTGCATTCCGCTTCCACTACTTCGCAATACGCAAGATGCATTTCCTGATGCGGGCCAGGGCACTCGTCGCCTTTCCCGGCGGCTATGGTACCCTCGATGAGCTGTTCGAAGTTCTGACCCTCGTGCAGACAGGCAAGATGCAACGCCTCCCGATTGTGCTGTTCGGACGGGAATTCTGGAGCCGGGCGATCGATTTCGACTTTCTGGTGGCCGAAGGCATGATCGCTCCACAGGATCGGGATTTCTTTCGTTTCGTCGAGACGGCGGAACAGGCGGTATCGGTCCTGAAGGATTTCTATGGCGGTCAACCTCCGAAGGAACCGGTGAGCGTCCAGGGACATGACATGAAGGGGGGCATATAGGTATGTCGCGCAAAATCTCCATCGCTCTCGTGCTCGCCGTGCTTGCGGCGTTTGTGGGGTATGCTCTGTGGACGATCTTCCTCGCGCCGAGCGGATTGCCGCCCGAGGGCTTCGCGCGGGGCAATGGCCGGATCGAGTCCGACCTTGTCGATGTCTCGCCCCGCCTGTCGGGGCGCGTGGCCTCGATTGCGGTGCAGGAGGGGGATCTCGTCGCGGCGGGCGACGTTCTTGCGGTGATGGACACCACCGAACTCAAGGCGCAAAAGGCCCGCGCCGAGGCCGCCGTGGCCAGCGCCGAGGCCGCGGTGATGGTCGCGCAGGCCGGCGTGACCAAGGCCGAGGCGAGCCTCGCCCTCGCCGAAAGCGAGCTTGAGCGCGCCGAGGTGCTGAGCGGGCGCGACGTCATATCGAAGGCCAACTACGATATCCGCCGCACCGAGGCCCAGGTGGCCGAGGCGAGCCTTGCGGCGGCAAAAGCCGAGGCGCGCGCAAAGGAACGCGTGGTCGATGCCGATGTCGCCAACCTGCGTGAGATCGAGGCGCGGATCGACGACAGCACGCTCCATGCCCCCGAGGCCGGTCGCGTGCTCTACCGCCTGGCGCAACCCGGCGAGGTTCTGGGCAGCGGCGGCAAGGTTCTGACGCTGGTGAGCCTCGGCAATGTCTACATGGAGTTCTTTCTGCCGGCCACCGCGGCCCCGCGCGTCAAGCTGGGGGACGAGGCGCGCATCGTTGTCGATGTCATGCCGCAGGTCGCCGTTCCCGCCACCGTCAGTTTCGTCGCGCCTCAGGCCCAGTTCACGCCCAAGCAGGTCGAAACCCTCGAAGAGCGCGAAAGCCTGATGTTCCGGGTCCGGGTCCGCATACCGCCGGACCTCGTCAAAGCCCGTCTTGCCCAGGTCAAGACCGGCGTGCGCGGGGTTGCCTGGGTCCGCCTGGTCGGCCCGGACGGCCGCTTGCCCGATTGGCCCGAGGGGCTGACGCCCCCGGTGGCAACGGCCCTGCCCGCGCCGGTGACGACTGGAGATGAAACAGGGGCCGGGACAGGGCAATGAGCGACCCGGAAACACCCGGCCCCGTCGCGTCTCTCGCGGCGGTGAGCCATCGCTATGGCAAGGTGACGGCCCTGTCCGAGTTGACGCTGAGCATCCCGACGGGGCGCATGGTGGGCCTGATCGGTCCCGACGGGGTGGGAAAATCGACGTTGATGGGCCTCATCGCCGGGGCCAAGCGGCTCCAGTCCGGCGGCATTGAAACGCTGGGTGGCGATATGTCCCGCACCCATATTCGCGCCGAGATGGGGCGGCGCATCGCCTTCATGCCGCAGGGACTGGGAAAGAACCTCTATCACGACCTGAGCCTCCGCGAGAATCTCGAGTTCTTCGGCAAGCTTTTTGGCCAGGGCCGGGCCGAACGGGCCGCGCGTATCGAGCGGCTGACCCGCGCGACCGGCCTCGCGCCGTTTCTCGACCGGCCTGCGGGCAAGCTCTCGGGCGGGATGAAACAGAAACTGGGGCTCTGCGCCGCGCTGATCCACGATCCCGATTTCCTGCTGCTCGATGAGCCGACAACGGGTGTCGACCCGCTGTCGCGGCGCCAGTTCTGGGACCTGATCGCCGCGATCCGCAAGGATCGACCGGAGATGAGCGTTCTGGTCTCGACCGCCTACATGGAAGAGGCCGAGGATTTCGATTTCTTGATTGCCATGAACAACGGTCGGGTGCTGACCGAGGCGAGCCCGGGCGACATGATGGCGCAAACCGGGACCACCAACGTGGGCTCCGCCTATGTCGCGCTTCTGGGTGGCGATGGGATTGGGCAAAATGATGCGGAAATCGTACAAGCGCCGACCGGCATCACCAAGGATGACCCGTCGGCGATCCGGGCGCGCGGTCTGACCAAACGGTTCGGCGATTTCACCGCCGTCGATGCGGTCAGTTTCGAAATCCGGCGCGGCGAGATCTTCGGCTTTCTCGGCTCGAACGGCTGCGGCAAGACGACGACGATGAAGATGCTGACCGGGCTCCTGCCCGCCACCGAGGGCGAGGCGTGGATCTTTGGCCGACCGGTCGATGCGCAAAACATCGAGGCGCGCCGTCGGGTCGGGTTCATGTCGCAATCCTTCTCGCTCTATGGCGAGTTGACGGTTCACGAGAACCTGCTTTTGCATGCCCGCCTGTTTCACCTCAGCCCGGCGGTCACGAAAGCGCGCATGGCCGATCTGGTGCCGCGCTTCGGACTTGATGCCTATCTTGGTGAGAGCGCCGCCGCGCTACCGCTCGGGGTCCGGCAGCGGCTGTCTCTGGCCGTCGCGGTGATCCACGCACCCGAGATCCTGATCCTCGATGAACCGACCTCGGGCGTCGATCCGCAGGCGCGCGATGCGTTCTGGGAGATGCTGACGGACCTCGCGCGCAGGGACGGGGTCACGATCTTCATCTCGACCCATTTCATGGACGAAGGCATGCGCTGCGACCGGATATCGCTGATGCATGCCGGCAAGGTTCTGGTCACGGGCCCGCCGGGAAAGATCATCAGCGATCGCGGCGCGTCGACCCTCGAAGACGCCTTTGTCGGTCACATGCTTGACGCCGTGCCGCCCGAAGCGCCGGGCGGCGACGCTGTGCTGACCTCGGAAATAACGCGGTCCATGACCGCCCCCGCATCGCGTTTCAGCATCAGGCGGCTCCTGGCGTTCACGACCCGGGAGGCGATGCAGGTTCGTCGCGACCCGGTGCGGCTGGTGTTTTCCTTTGTCGGAAGCGCGGTTCTGCTTCTGATCATGTCCTTCGGAATCTCGCAGGAGGTGCGCGAGATCCCCTTTGCCGCCTTCGACCAGGACCGCAGCCCGGAGAGCCGCGCCTACCTGTCGGGGTTCGAGGAATCCGAATGGTTTCTCCAACGCGCGGCAATCGGCAGCGCGGAGGAGCTTGAACGCCGCGCGTCCAGCGGCGAGCTTGCGCTGGCGCTCCAGATCCCGCCCGATTTCGGTCGCTCGGTTCGGCGCGGAGAAACGGCAGAGATCGCCGCGCTGATCGACGGCACCGACACCAGCCGCGCGGGAACGGTGGAAAGCTATGTCGAAGGCGCCCATTCCCATATTCTGACCACGGGAACGCAGTCGGCGCTGGCCCTGACCGGACTTGGCGCGTCGGTGGCGCCGAACCAGACCTATCCCGCGCGGCTGGAACCGCGGTTTCACTACAACCCGGCGATGGAGAGCCTGCCGGCCATCGGCCCCTCGATCCCGCCGCTTCTGCTGCTGCTGTTTCCGGCCATCCTGATGGCCGTCAGCGTGGCGCGGGAAAAGGAGATCGGGACGATCACCAATTTCTACGTCACCCCCACCGGGCGGGCCGAATTCCTGATCGGCAAACAACTGGTCTATATCGGCATCACGCTGCTGAATTTCGTGATCCTGACGGTGCTGGTTGTCACGGTCCTGGGCGTGCCGCTCAAGGGCAGCCCGGCGGCGTTGGCGATGGGCGCGTTGCTTTATGCGGTCGCGGCCACGGGATATGGCCTTCTGGTGTCGATGATGGCCAGCACGCAGGTCACCGCCGTGTTCGCGGCGGCGATCCTGTCGGTGATGCCGACACTGCAATTCTCGGGCATGATCACGCCGGTCTCTTCGCTGGAAGGCCCGGCGCGCCTCCTCGGCACGGTCTGGCCGACGACCTGGTACATGGGGATGAGCGTCGGCGCCTTTACCAAGGGGCTGGGCCTGTCGGACCTTTCCGGCCACCTTCTGCGGCTTGCCGCCTTTGGTCCGGTGCTGACCGCGCTCGCGATCCTTGTTCTGAAAAAGCAGGAGAAGTAGCGATGCGCAGGGTTGCCAACATCTTCTGGCTGGCCGGAAAGGAATTGAAGAGCGTTCTGGGCGATCCGGTGATGGTGATCCTGATCCTGTGGTCCTTCATCGTCGCCGTGATCCTCGAGGCAAGCGGCGCAGGCGACACCGTCTACAACGCCGCCATCGCGATCATCGACGAGGATCGCAGCACGCTTACCCGGCAGATCGCAGACGCGCTTGCCCCGCCCTGGTTTCAGCCGCCGCTGTTGTTGAGTGCGGGCGAGGCTGCGGCGGCGATGGATGAAGGCAGGATCATGTTCGCCCTGGGCTTTCCGCCGGGGTTCGAGGCCGATGTGATCTCGGGCCTGGTGCCCACGGCCCAGCTCGAGGTCGATGCGACCGCCGTCAGCCAGGCCCAGCTTGGAACCGACTATATCACCAATATCCTGGCCTCGGAAACGCGTGCCTTCCTGACCGGCAGCCCCGATGCGCCGGCCCCGCCTCTCGCGCTGGAACTGCGGCGGGCGTTCAATCCGAACGGCGACCCGGTCTGGTTCAAATCGGTGTCATCGCTTCTGAACCAGTTGTCGCTGCTGACCATCGTGCTGACCGGCGCGGCCATGCTGCGCGAGCGCGAGCAGGGCACGATCGAGCATCTTATGGTGATGCCGCTGACGCCATTGGAGATCGCGCTTTCAAAGGTTCTGGCCAACGTGGTCGTGGTCCTTGCCGCCTTCACGCTGTCGCTTCTTTTCGTGGTCCAGGGATTGCTCCAGGTGCCGATGCAGGGTTCTGTCGCCCTGCTGCTGGCCGGAACCACGGTCTATCTCGCCGCCGCGGCGGCCATCGGCATGTTCCTTGGCACGATGGCGCGTAGCATGGCGCAGTTCGCGCTGCTGGTCATCATGGTGATCATCCCGATCATCATGCTCTCCGGCGGAATGGGCGCGATCGAGAGCCAGCCCGACCTCGTGCAGCGCCTTACCCTCGCGCTGCCCTCGCGCCATTTCCTGGCCTTTGCGAAAGCCGTCGTCTTCCGCGGTGCCGGCCTGGGTTCAGTCTGGGTTGAGCTTGCGTTGATGGCTGGGCTCGGAGCCACGTTCTTTGCGGCCAGTCTCCTGCTGTTCCGCCGTTCCATGAACCTGGCGGGGTGAGGGGGGTCCCAGGCCGGCGACGGAACATTTCCCGATGTCCGGCCTGTGTGTTTCGGAGGATCAGCCCTTGTGGCGCGGCGGCCGAGACCCGCCCTTGGCGCCTGGTTTCCCGGTTTCGCGGGTCTCTCTTCTGACCGGAGGCGCCACGGACCGGCCCAAGCGGGTGACCCACAGCTACGACAATTTCCATTACAAAACATCGACCTGATCCTGTCGTTGCAACTGACGGCGCGGAACCGGCTGTGCATGGTGGGGCCGTTGTATCATGGAGCCGGGCCACGAGATCGACCAGATCGGCTCGGCCGGGCGGCCGGTCAGCATGGTCGAAGTGGAAATCCGCGACGATACCGGCATCAACCTACCCGCCGGGGCCGTGGGCGAAATCTGCATGTGCGGACCAAAGGTTACACGCGGCTATTGGAAAGACCCGGAGCGCATCGCCGCCGCCATGCACCCTGACGGATTTTTGCGCACGGGCGATATGGGCTATCTCGATGCGGAAGGGCTTCTGTATTTGACCGACCGTAAGAACGGCATGATCATTTCCGGCGGCGAGAACATTGCATCTTGCGAACTGGAAAGGGTAATATTTCAGATGCCGCAGGTCGCAGACGTGGCGGTAATTGCCAAGCCCGACGAGAAATGGGGCGAGACGCCGATGGCCATAATCCTCCCGCAAGCCGGGCAATCATTGGGAGAAGGAGGAACTGGACGCCTATTGCCGAAGCCAGTTGGCCGGGTTCAAATGTCCCAAGGACATGAAGCTGGTTGCAGCGTTGCCTCGAAATCCCTCCGGCAAGATTCTCAAGCGCGTGCTGCGGGATGAAGCCCTGAACGACCTTTGACCACCTTAGGAAAACCAGTGCCGAACCAGAAAGCCTGCCCCACTGCGGAACCCCATTCGCGGGCGTTCAAACAGCCCCGAAAGAAGGCCAGACTGACGCGGGACGAAAAGGCACAACAGACCTATCGCAATCTAATGGATGCGGCGGCTAAGATCGTGGGTGAACTTGGCTACGCCGCCACCTCGATCACCAAGGTCACAGAGGTGGCGGGCGTTGCTCACGGCACTTTTTACAACTATTTCAAGGACCGGCAGGCGCTGTTTGATGTGCTGCTGCCCTATTTCGGCCAGCAGATGACCGATCAGATTACGGAAGATCTGACCCATGTCGGCAACGGGATCGAACGCGAAATCGCCAGGTTCCGGGCGTATTGTGACTATCTCAAGTCGAATCCCGGTTTCTACCGGGTTCTCTACGAGGCCGAGGTTTTCGCTCCGGTCGCCCACAAGGCCCATATCCAGCGGCTGAGCGAGGGGTATCAACGCGCCCTGAAACGCGCCATGGATGCCGGAGATTTCCGCCAGATGTCCGATGATGAATTGAAAACAATTTCGGCCATTTTGCTTGGCGCGCGCGCTTACGTCGCGATGCAGTATAAACAAACCGGCGAGGTCCCGGAATCGGCGGTGCAGGCCTATGCCGGTCTTGTGCGGCATGGTCTGTTTTATTAGGCGGATTGTTCCTATAGCCAATCACGCAGTTTACCAATCCCTCAAGGTGTAGAGCATTCTCTTACGGGAATGTAGTTTTTTATCGAGGACCTTATGGTGCATAGCGCACCGGAAAAAACTTGTCGGGGCCCTGATAAACGGGGCTGCGATCCTGGGGTATTTACAGAAAACCTCTGGCGGCGTCGGCGTGACGCAGGTGGCCCGCGATCCGGGTATCAATCCGTCAACCTGTTGCGCACCCTGGTCCGTGAAGGGCCGGTGAGCTTCGATCCGTCCACAAGAACCTACGGGCTTTCAATGGGTGTGGTGTCGCTGGCGCAGGGGGCGCTGGCCGGTGATAGGCACATACGTGTGCTTTACCCCGAGTTGCAGCGCCTGTCCCTGAACTTTGGCGTCGCCATGACCTGTGGCCGGTCGTGTCGGAAGATCGCGTTGTGCTGGTGGACCGGACCGAACCCAAGGCAACGGTGAAAATCTCGATGCGGATCGGGCAAAGGCTGCCGCTGTTCACCGGTGCTTTCGGACGCTGCCTTGCCGCACAGAGCCCGCTGTCCAGAACAGAGATCGAAGGCCGGTTCAATAAGATACGCCTCGCCAGGCCACCGGATTTTGACCAGTGGTTTGCTGGTCTGAACCAAGTGTGCGAAGTGGGCCTTGCGGTGGATCGCGGCAATTTGGCCATTGGCATCACAACCGTCGCCATCGCCTTGGCGGATTCTACGGATCAACCCTTTCCGGCGGTCAGCGCCATCGGAATTTCCGGACAGATCGACGATGCCAAGCTGGAATGTCTCAGTCGCGACATGCTGAGACTTGGCAAGACCGCCGATCAAAGGGGATGGCAGGCGAAAAATGACTTGTGATTCATAAGTCATAGAGGTTAACTTTCCGCAAAAGGGAGGACCCAGATGGAATCATCCAGGGATCACTGGTACGAAACCTTGTCGCCCGGCACGGTGCTGTCGCTACCTGATATCGATTGCAGCAAAGCGCGGATTGCCCGGCACTCGGAGCTTTTTGATGCCTATCATCCGATCAACACCAGTTCGGACAACCGCTTTGGCCGCGCCATCACACACGGGCCGCACCCGGTGGCCCAGGCCATGGCGTCTGTCGGAAATCTTCTGCCCGATAGCCTGGTCGCGATGAGCCAGCTTGGTCCATGGCGGTTTCTGTGTCCGGCCTTCGTGGGCGATCGCCTGACCGCCGACGCCACCGTGATCGGCCGCGGGGCCGCCTCGCGCGGGAGTGGCACCGTTATTCTGGAAGTGCGCATCATCGACCCGGACGGACGGGTTTCGCAGATCGGAGAGGCGCATCTGCTTGTGCGCCAGCGCCCGAAACCGAAGGAAACGGCATGATCTGGACCCAGGAACACGACGAGTTGCGCCGCACCACAAATGCAGTGATCGACACCCATGTAAACCCCTTCGTCGACCAATGGGAGGAAGAGGGAATCTTCCCTGCCCGGCAGGTGATGAAGGCCTTTGGCAATGCCGGGCTGCTGGGGATCGGCAAAGCCGAGAAATGGGGCGGCATGGACCTCGATTTCTCGTTCGAGATCGCCTTCGCCGAGGAACTGGGCAACATCCGCACCATGGGCATCTGCTCAGCCATCGGGGTGCAGACCAACATGTGCACCCCCGCGCTTGCACTCTATGGCAGCGACCGGCTGAAAGAGGAATTCCTGCGCCCCACCGTCGCCGGAGACCTGGTCGGTTGTATCGGGGTTAGCGAGGCGGGTGCCGGATCGGATGTGGCGCAGCTGAAGACCTCGGCGCACAAGGATGGCGGCGACTACATCATCAACGGCTCGAAGATGTGGATCACGAATGGGGTGCAGGGCGACTGGATTTGCCTGCTGGTCAACACCGACACGGAAAATGGCCCGCATCGCAACAAGTCCCTGATCGCTTTGCCGCTCGACACCCCCGGCATCAGCGTTGGCAAGAAGCTCGACAAGGTCGGCTATCGGTCCTCGGATACGGCGCTGTTGTTCTTTGACGACGTGCGGATCCCGCAGGCCAACCTGATCGGCGAGGAAGGTCAGGGTTTCCGCTATCAGATGGGGCAGTTTCAGGAAGAGCGGCTGTTTGTGGTGGCCCGGTCCTGGCGGTTCCTTGATATCGCGATTGAGGAAACCATCGACTATCTGCGCCAGCGCAAGGCCTTTGGTCGGCCGCTGCTCGACAACCAGTACATATACTACAAGCTGGCCGAAATGCAGGCCCAGATCGAATCCGTCCGGGCGCTGCTTTACCGCGCGCTCGAAGCTCTTCTGAGCGGAGAAGACGTGACCAAGCTTGCCTCGATGGCGAAGTATCTGATCGGGAGGCTCTCAATGGAGATCCCCGTAGAACTGACGCAATTCTGGGGTGGCCAAGGCTTCATGAACGAGAACTTCATTACCCGCGTGTACCGCGAGGCCCGCCAGACAGCCGTGGGCGGCGGTGCGAACGAGGTGATGTTGCAGATCATCGCCAAGAAAATGGGAATTTTCCCGAAATCGTGAGGTCCGCGGGTCTGTCGTCGCGCGTCCGGATTTCGTGGACTGAACATTCCACCCTAGAGAATGAAGAGAAAGAGGGAAGATGGATTTCGCCTTTACTGAGGAACACGAACGCGTCCGCGACACCGTCCGGCGCTTTGCCGCTGCGGAAATCGCGCCGATCGCTCGACAGCACGACGACAACGAGACGTTTCCGAAGGACATGTTTCGCAAATGGGGCGATCTGGGCCTTCTGAGCGTGCGCTATCCGGCCGAAGACGGCGGCTCGGGCATGGACAAGATCAGCGACTGCATCGTGCGGGAAGAGTTGAGCTATGCCAGCCAGTCTTTTGCCTCGACCTGGTCGGCGCACACTCATCTTGGCATCTGGCCCATCTGGAAAGCGGGCACCCCCGAACAAAAGGCGAAGTATCTTCCGGGAGCTTTCTCGGGCAGAAAGATCAGTGCTTTCGGCCTTTCCGAGCCAGGCGGCGGATCGAATATACGCGCGCTATCCACCAAGGCGGAAAAGATCGACGGAGGGTGGCGCATTTCCGGCGCCAAAACCTATATCAGCAATTCTCCGTTCGCGGATTTCATGCTGCTGGCGGCCCGGACTTCGCCCGAATTGAAGCCCCATGCGATCAGCCTGTTCATCATCGATCTGCCAAATCCCGCCGTGGTCATCCACAAACTCGACAAGGAGGGCATTCGCGCATCGGAAACCGGGCTGATTCATATCGACGGGCTGGAGGTGCCCGACGAGGCGCTGCTTGGCAATGAAACAGGCACATATCCGATCATCCTTGATTCCCTTTCGGAAAATCGCGTTGGTGTGGCGGCGAATGCCCTGGGCATGGCGCGCGCGGCCAGGGATGCGTCGATCGCCTATGCGCGGGACCGCGAAGTGGCCGGCAAGCGCGTGGGCCAGTATCAGGCCATCGCCCACAAGATCGCGGATATGGATACCGATATCGAGGCGGCCCGCTGGCTGGTGTATCATGGCGCCTGGCTGGTCGATCAGGGAAAGCTCACGGCACCCATGGCCGCCAAGGTGAAGCTCTTTGCCTCGGAAGTGGCGGTGCGCGTATCCGAACAGGCCATTCGCATTCACGGAGGGGCCGGGATCATGCGGGACTATTCCGTGGGCCGGATTCACCGCGATGCGCTGGTCTATGTCATTGGCGAAGGCACATCGGAAGTGCAGCGCAACCTTATTTCGCGCGCTCTGGAACTCTAGCTCCCTCGCCTTTGGCCCTCAATCCGTGAAAACGACCCATCCGGTGCCATTGTTGGCACCGGGAGGTAACCGCGTGGACAAGTGTCACCCGATCTGTTGCGCAAGTTGTGGTTCAACGAACCCGAAAATGATTGACACGTCATTTTTTTGCCGTCAGCATTCTCGATGCAAAACAATATTTCCTAATGCGACGAAATGAGGAAGACCTATGACCGGATCGCCCCAGACGCTGACCTACGAAACAAGAGGTCAGACCGGGATCATAACCTTCACGCGACCCGAGGTCAGGCACAGCCTGGACATTGCCATGCGCGAAGAGATCGCGGCCCTGCTGCCAGACATCCGGGCGGATCGAAACCTGCGCGCGTTGATCATCACCGGAAGCGGTGGTGCCTTTTGTTCCGGTGGCGATCTGAAATCGCTCAGCGAGGAGGACCGCCCTGTTGACGTGAACCGCGAACGCATCGCCAAGCTGCACACATGGTTCACCGAACTGTCGAACCTGGAGTTGCCGGTGATCGCTGCGGTCGATGGCCCCGCCTTTGGCGCAGGGTTCAACCTTGCGCTGGTGGCGGATTTCGTTCTGGCCACCCCGCGCGCACGGTTCTGCGCGGTGTTCGGACGGATTGGCCTGGTGCCCGATCTGGGGGGCTTCTTCCTGCTGCCCCGCATCGTGGGGCTGGCCCGCGCAAAGGAGCTGGTGATGACCGCCCGGTCGATCTCTGCGGCCGAGGCGAAGGAAATGGGGATCGTGCTGGAAATCCATGAACCGGACTCGCTGCTGGATGCGGCGCTGGCTTTTGCCAAGCGTTTTGAAAGCTCTTCGCGGCTGGCGGCCGGGATGGCAAAGGTGATCCTCAATCAGGCGCTTCATACCGACCAGCGTGCGCTGGCGGATATGGAAGCGATGGCTCAGACGCTGTGCCTCGCCTCGGACTACCACAAGGATGCGGTGCAGCGCTTTCTCGACAAGAAGCCACTTGAGTTCGACTGGGACAAGATGGCCCAAAAAGACGCGGTACGCTGATGTCGCGTAAACAACATACCGCCCGCATCACCGGCGTTGCCGATACCGCGATGGGTGAACTGGCCGGATCGACCGCGCTGGGCCTGCACGCCGAAGCCACCAACGCTGCCCTTAAGGACGCCGGGCTGGAGGCGCAGGATATCGACGGCGTCTTGTGCGGCTATTCGATGACCGTGCCGCACCTGATGCTGAGTTCCGTCTTCAGCGAGTATTACGGGATCAGCCCCAGCTTCAACACCGCCATTCAGGCAGGTGGGGCGACGGCCTGCATCATGCTGGCCAATGCCGTGGCACTGGTGGAATCCGGGGCCTGCCGCCATGTGCTGTGTGTCACCGGGGACAACCGCCTGACCGGGATGACCCGGGACGGCGCGGTGGCGGCCCTGGCAACCGTCGGCCATCCCGAGTTTGAGCAGCCCTATGGCATGTCGGTTCCGGCCTCTTATGCGCTGGTGGCGCAGGCCTATCTGCACCGTTACGGCATCACGCGGGACGAGTTGTCTGCCATTGCCGTGTCGGCCCGCAAACATGCGGCGCTGCACCCCAAGGCCACCAAGCGCGATCCGCTCACGCTGGCGGATGTCAGCGAAAGCCGGGTCATCGCCTCGCCGCTGCGCCTGCTGGATTGCTGCCTGATTTCAGATGGCGGTGCCGCAGTGATCGTCAGCGCCGCAGACGCGGCGCGCGATACCCGAAACCCTGTGCGGGTTCTGGGCAGCGGGCAGGGCCACACCCATGAGCATATCATGGCCGCCCCGTCCTTGACCGACTTTGGCTGCAAGGCCTCGTCGGGCATGGCCTTTGCTCAGGCGGGCGTGACCGCGCAAGACATCGATGTGGCCGAGATTTACGACAGTTTCACCATCACCCTGCTCGCCGAGCTGGAATCCATCGGGTTCTTTGAGAAGGGCGAGGCCGGCAAGGCTGCGCTGGCGGGCGACATTTCTCTCGGCGGACGCCTGCCGACGAATACCCACGGCGGATTGATGAGCTACGGACACTCCGGTGCCGCCGGCGGCGCATTTCATATCGTCGAAGCCGTTCACCAGTTGCGCGGCGAAGCCGACGCCCGCCAGGTGCCGGGGGCGCAACTGTCCTTTGTGCATGGCGATGGCGGCATCCTGTCGGCGCATTGCAGCCTCGTACTGGGACAGGAGTAACGCAAATGAACCTTCCCATCCCCAGACCGAACGCCGATACCCGTCCCTATTGGGAGGCCGCGCAGCAAGACAGGCTGGTGCTTCAGCATTGCGCCGACTGCGGCGCGCGGCAGGCCATTCCGCGCAGCTATTGCGGCACCTGCCATTCCGCCAATCTGACCTGGCGCGACAGCAGCGGAATCGGCAAGATTGCCAGCTTTTCTGTCGTTCACCGCGCGCCGACCAAGGCGTTCCGCGATCACCTCCCCTATGTGCTGGCCCTCGTGGATATGGCGGAAGGTGTGCGCCTTATGCTGAACGTGATCGGCGAAGACCGGCTGGACACGCAGATCGGTGATCCGGTGCGGGTGGTGTTCGAGCCGCGCGGTGTCGACGGGTTCAAGATGCCCCAGGTCCAAAGGAGCCCGGCATGATTACGTTCGACGATTTCCAGCCCGGCCACGTTTTTGGCACGGCGCCCGTCACGCTTGACGACGCGCTGTTCGGAAAATGGACGGCCCTGTTCCCCGGCGATGCCGCCTGCGCTCCGGACATGCCCGAAGGCATGACCGCCGTTTTGGTAATGAACGCCTACATGGAGCTGATCGCGCCCCGCCCGCCGGGCAATGTCCATGCGGGCCAGACCTTTACGCTCGAGCGGCTGCCCAAGCTCGGGGAGACGGTGAACACCACCATCACCTGTGAAGGCAAGGAGCTGCGCAAGGGCCACCGCTGGCTAAATCTGAAAACCCGGAGCCATGACGAGGCCGGCAATTTCCTGTTCTCTGGCGCAATGAGGTTGATATGGGCAGCGTGAAAGACCAGACGAAACCCGCCGGAGGCAGCACCCCCGGCACCCTGGATATTACTTCTGAGGTGATCGGCAAATATGCCGACATCACCAACGATTACAATCCGATCCACACAGACCCGGACTTTGCCGCGACCACGCCGATGAAAGGTGTGATCGCCCATGGCACCATGTCGCTGGCGCTGATCTGGCAAGCGTTGCGGCGCGATTTTGGCGCGGCGCGTTGCGCACGCGCTGCGCTGGATGTCCGGTTCATCAAACCTGTGAGGATCAACGACCAGCTGACCGCCCGGCATCAGCCGGATGAGGAGGGCGGCCTGTCTGTCTGGGTGGAAAACCAGGATGGCGAGCCGGTCATAAAGGGAAGTGCGCGGCTATGAGTTCCACGTTCAAGAACCTGGATGTCTTGCTGAACCCGCGCTCGATTGCCGTGGTCGGGGCGTCGTCGAACCCGATGAAGGTTGGCGGGCGACCCATCGCCTATATGAAAAAGCAGGGCTATGCGGGGGATATCTATCCGATCAACCCCAAGGCCGAAATCGTGCAGGGGCTACAGGCCTATCCGTCGATCTCGGCCATTGGGGCGCCGGTCGATCTGGCCATCGTTGCCGCCGCCGCTGCCGCGGTCGAGGATATTCTGCGCGAGGGGATCGCTGCGGGGGTCAAGGCGTTTGTGGTCTTTTCGTCGGGCTTTGGCGAGTATTCGTCAGAGGGCTCCGCGATTCAGGCCCGCCTCGGCCAGATGTGCCATGACGCCGGGGTGCTGCTGCTGGGGCCGAACTGCCTTGGCGCCATCAATATCCGCAACCATGTCATCGCGTCCTTCACCACCGCGATGGAAGATCACGATCTGATCGAAGGCGGTTTCGGCTTTGTCTCGCAAAGCGGGGCGCTGGGGGCCTATTGGCTGGATATGGTCTTTCAACGGGGCATCGGTGTGTCGTCCTGGATTGCCACCGGAAACGAGGCCGGGATCGACGTATCGGATGCGATTCACCATCTGGCCCAGGATCCCGACACGCGGCTGATCGGCTGTTACATCGAGGATATCAAGGACGGCCCAGCGTTCCGCGACGCCGCCTTGGCAGCGATCTCGGCAGGCAAACCCATCGTTCTGATCAAATCGGGCCGGTCCCAAACCGGCGCGGCGGCGGCGGCATCGCACACCGGGGCGCTGGCGGGTGAGGACGCAAGATATCAGGCGCTGTTCGACCAGATCGGCATTGTTCGGGTGAATTCGCTGTCGGAAATGGTCGCGGTCGCGCGGCTGATCCTGATGCAGCCCCCTGCCAGCGGACCCAACGTCGGCGTTATCAGCGTATCCGGCGGTGCGGGCGTTATGCTTGCCGATGATCTGGACGAGGCGGGCTTCTCCGTCCCGCCCTTTGACGCCGACACCCGGGCCCGGGTGAATGACGCATTGCCCGGCTTTGTCTCGGCCAACAATCCGCTGGATGTGACCGGCAGCGTTGCCGGAGACAGCGGCATTTTCAGCCGGGTTCTGGATGCCCTTGGCAGCGCCCCGGATCATGACAGCTTTGTATTGTTCATTGGCCTGATGGTCAGCATTTCCAAGGATCTGTCCGACAGTCTCGTTCGTGCCTTTGCCAATCGCGGCAAACAGGTGGCGGTGGTCTGGATCGGTGCCCCGGCCGAGGTTGTGCAGGAGCTTGAGTCCCATGGCCTGCCGGTCTTTGCGGATATCCCCGAGGCTGTTCAGGCGATGAAGATCGCGCGCCAGTTCAGCGCCGCCCGTGAAAAGGCGCAGCAGCTTGACGGCACCCGATGGTTTGCCCCCCAGCCCGTCGCCGATACGCTTGAGACACGCTCTGAAATACGGGCGCAGGATTTCATCCGCACCCATTCGGACCTGGCCTTTCCCGAACAGCGTCTGGTCCGGACGGTGGACGAGGTGGCAGAGAGGCTGACGACCCTGTCGACGCCGCTGGTGGTGAAGCTGCAAAGCCCGGACATGCCGCACAAAAGCGATCATGGCGGGGTTCGATTGGGCATTGCCGATCCCGAGACGTTGAAGAGCACGGTTCAGGACATGCTGGAGATCGCCGATAAAAGCCGGCTGCGGCTGGATGGCATCCTGGTACAGGAAATGTCGTCCGTGGCACAGGAATTGATCGTTGGTTTCAAGCGCGACCCGGTTTTTGGCCCGCTGTTGCTGATCGGGCGCGGCGGGGTTGAAGTGGAACTGCGTCCCGACAGCAAGATGGCCTATCTGCCGCTCACCGGCGACGCCGTTCTTTCGATGTTGCGCGGGCTGGCCACCGCGCCTCTGTTCGAGGGTTACAGGGGTGGGGCCAAGGGCGATTTGAAGGCGCTGGCTCAAACGCTGGCCGATCTTGGAAATGCGTTCGCCGCAGAACCCTCGATCGAGGAAATAGAAATCAATCCGCTGGCCCTGACCCGCGATGGGCGCTTCGTTGCCTTGGATGCCCTGTCCCTGCATCGGCTGGTGCCGGCACAAGAAGGGCTGGGCGGGGAGACGCCGCCGCGCGATGCGCAGGACACCGAAGGACAGAAATTGGTCGGCGTGCAAGAACTATGACATCGCATTCCGACACGACTGACCGGCGTCCGGGATACATGCGGGCACCGAGGGGAGGACAGACATGACGAACGACGCCGCCGAAAGGTCGAACCGGCTTATGCGGGCGGTTCCCCGTGTGATGACAATTCTTATCGCCATCGCCACTGCCGCCTTCTTTATCTACACCGCTTGGTACGGCAGCTATCCCGCGCTGATCCAGCGCTCGATCCTGTTGGGGTCGGCGATGTGTCTGGTCTTTCTCGGTCGCTTGCAGAGCATCCCGGCAGACAGTCTGAAGAACAAGGCGCTGTCCTTGGTGCTTTATGTGGCCGCACTGTCCAGCGTGGTCACGCTCGGCTTCATCGTGGTGAATTTCCAAGCCATTGCCGAAAGCTCGGGCTTCTTTGGCCAAACCGAAGTGGTGTTGGCCACGATCATGATCGTGACGCTCCTGTTTGCCACCTGGCTTTCCTTTGGCCCGGCGCTGCCGATCATCGCGATCTGCTTCCTGCTCTATGCCCTGTTCGGGAGGGAAATGCCCGATATCCTGTCGCATCGCGGGCTGAAATGGAGTTCCCTGGCGGCCGGAAACTACCTGACCACCAAGGGCGTTCTGGGCGTGCCGCTGGGCGTTGTGGCCGACGTTGTTCTGTATTTCCTTCTGTTCTCGTCCTTTCTGGCGGCCACCGGGGCCTCGGACACATTCGTGCGTCTGTCGCAATTGATGGTGGGTCGGATGCGCGGCGGGCCGGCCAAGATCGCAGTGGTCGGCAGCGGGCTGCTGGGCAGTATTTCGGGGTCGGCCGTGGCCAATGTGGCGGCCAGCGGCACCTTCACCATTCCGATGATGAAACGCGTGGGCTATTCACCGAAATTCGCCGGTGCCGTCGAGGCGGTTGCCTCTTCCGGGAGCCAGTTGATGCCGCCGGTCATGGGGGCGGCGGTGTTCATCATGGCCGATATGCTTCAGGTCGGTTACAGCAC
>Ga0070728_10001436_pt1 | contig 35337 bp, 33 predicted proteins | sample tdDd471_FD_66723 | JGI IMG/M metagenome (GOLD analysis project Ga0070728, IMG submission 66723) | Marine sediment microbial communities from the Atlantic coast under amendment with organic carbon and nitrate - tdDd47.1 | ecosystem: Environmental > Aquatic > Marine > Coastal > Sediment | place...
CCGCGGAAGGCCTTGTAGGCGTCTTCCGGGTCGACCGTGCCGCCGGACGAATAGATGTAGGTCTTCAGCTTGTCCGCGATCTCGGCATTGAACGGGTCGCCCGTTTCCTCGAAAGCGGCGAAGGCGTCAGCGTCCATCACCTCCGACCACATGTAGGAATAGTAGCCCGCCGCATAGCCGTCGCCGGCGAAGATATGCTGGAAATGCGGCGACCGGTGCCGCATCGACAGGGCATCGGGGATCTTGATCTCGTCCAGCACCTTCGCCTCGAAATCGAGCGGCTTTGCCGGGGCGTCGCTGCGCGCGTGATAGGCCATGTCGACCAGCGCCGAGGCCGTATATTCCACCGTCTCGAAACCGGCGTTGAAGGTCTGAGCGGCCAGCACCTTGTCGAGCAGTTCCTTCGGCATAGGCTCGCCGGTCTGGTAATGCAGCGCATAGGTGTTGAGCACCTCCGGGACGGTCAGCCAGTGTTCGTAGAGCTGCGACGGCAGTTCGACGAAATCCCGGCTGACAGCCGTCCCGGAAACCGACGGATAGGTGACGTTCGACAGCATGCCGTGCAGCGCATGGCCGAATTCGTGGAAGAGGGTGCGCGCATCGTCGAAGGACAGGAAGGCCGGCTTGCCCGCCGGCGGCTTGGCGAAATTCATCGTATTGAGGATGATCGGCGTCTCGCCGAGAAGCTTCGACTGCGACTGCAGTCCGCTCATCCAAGCGCCCGAGCGCTTCGAGGGCCGCGCGAAATAGTCGCCGATAAACAGCGCCTTCGGCGAACCGTCGGGATTCTTCACCGCCCAGAGCCGCGCATCCGGGTGATGCAGCGTGACACCCTTCACCTCCTCGAAAGCGAGGCCGAACAGCCGGGTCGCCACCGCGAACGAGGCCTCGATGATTTTTTCGAGCTGCATATAGGGCTTCACGTCATCGTCGGAAAAATCGTAGCGTTGCTTGCGGATCTTTTCCGCGTAGTAACGCCAGTCCCATTTCGCCGGCTGGTAATTGTGGCCTTCCTCGGCGATCAGCCCGGCAATGTCGTCGGCCTCCTCATTGGCGCGCGCCACGCCTTTCTCCCAGACGGTCTCCAGCAATTCGCCGACATTTTCTGCCGTCTTCGCCATCGTGTCGTCGAGCTTGTAGGCGGCATAGGTCTCGTAGCCGAGCAGGCTCGCCTGTTCCTGGCGCAGGGCCAGCGTCTCGGCGATGATGCCGGTATTGTCGGTCTCCCCGCCGTTTTCCCCGCGCGCAATCCACGCCGAATAGACCTTCTCGCGCAGGTCGCGCCGCGATGAATGGGTCAGAAACGGATCGGCGATCGAGCGCGACAGCGACACGGCATGCTTGCCGGGATGGCCGCGCTCCTCGGCAACTGAAGCGAGCGCATCGACGAGCCAGCCGGGCAGGCCGGCGAGATCGGCCTCGTCCTCGATCAGCAGCATCCAGTCGGATTCGTCGGCCAGCACGTTCTGGCCGAATTGCGTGCCGAGTATCGCCAGTTTTTCCGTCACTTCGGCAAACCGTTTCTGCTTGTCGCCCTGCAGCGCCGAGCCCGAACGCACAAAGCCCTTCCAGCGCCGTTCCAGCACACGGAGCTGTTCGGTGGTCAGCCCGAGGCTGTCGCGCTTCTGCCAAAGCGCATCGACCCGCTCGAACAGGGGCTTGTTCATCGCCACTTCGGTGCGATGGCGGGCATAGAGCGGTGAAACGGTCCGTTCGACTTCGCGGATCGTGTCATTGGTGTGCGAGCCGGCGCGGTTGAAGAAGATCGCGGAGACACGCGACAGCGCCTCGCCGGATTTCTCCAGCGCGTCGATCGTGTTCGCCCAGGTCGGTTCGGCCGGATTGGAAGCGATCGCCTCGATCTCGGCCAGATGCGCCTTGAAGGCGGCGCGAATGACCGGTTCGAAGTCCTCGTCCCTGATCGCGGCATAGTCTGGCAGGCCATGCGGCCCGGTCCAGCGGGTCAGCGGCGAGGCGGCAAGATCGACGGTCATGGAAAAGTCCTTGGCGTTGGGGGATCTCGTTTCAGCTAGGTTATCCGTGCCACCTTCTCAAGATGCAGACCACCGATCTCAGTGAAGCGTCGCTCCGGCGGTCGACGCGGTGAGTTCCCCAAGCCGGTCGTTGATGGTCTCGCGCACCGCATCCCACAACAGCGAAAAGGACTGGAAGCCCTCATCGGTGACCTCGTCGGTGTCGAGCGCGACGACCACCGTCTCCAGCACCGTGTTGAGTTCCTGTTTGAGCTTGCGCAATTCCGCCGGATCGGCGGCCTTCTCGGCGGCTCTCCGGATCGCCAGCAACTGGTAGTTATAGGTGTCGGCGCGGTTCTTCTGACGCGCCATGAAGCGCGAGCGCAGCGCGAGAAGGGCCGAGACGATCAACGTCAGCACGGTTACCAGAAGCGCCAGCGGCTCGGCATTTTCCTGGATGAACCCCGGCTGGTCGCGGTCATAAAAAGCTTGCGCCCCGTCATGCAAAGGCACTGACAGGCCCGCATCGGCCTGCGGCGCGGCGATCGCCGAAGCGAGCGCGAAGCGCAGGGTCAGATCGAGCCGGTATTCGAACAGGATGCGCGTCAGTTCGCGCACCGCCTCCGCGTCGACATCGGCGCGCGTCACCAGAATGCGTTCCACGGCGGCGGTCGGCGTATCGTTGGACGGTACCGGCGTGGCGCCGGTAAAGGCGCCGCGCGGAATGACGCCGGAGGTCAGGAACGGACGCTTCAGCGCAATCGCCTCGGCCTGGCGCACCGGGATATAGCGCAGCGCGATGCGTTTGAGCTGCGCATCCTCGAACATGCGGATCAGGTCCGGGTCGCGCAACGAGCGAACCGTGAACAACGCCTGCGTCTCGCCGGCGATCAGCCGCTCCGCGCCTTTGGAGAAGTCCTCGGCGGTCCAGCGAAATCCGTCAATGGGCAGATCGTAATGGTCGCCCAGGACCCAGAAGGAACGGAACCCGTCGCTGCCGAATTGCGGGATCGACACCGATGCGCCGGCAAGATCGGTCACAGACCGGATCGACGAATCCCCGCGCACCACCAGCTGGAACAGATCGGGGTAGAGCCGCGCGACCTCGCGCACGTCGGCCACGACAGGCGTGTCGGCGCGAATGACCGCGGCGTCGACAGAGCGGCTGTTGAGACCAGCGATGTTCTGCGAGGAATCTCGTGACGCGCGAATGTCGAGCCTGACGGTCGTGGAATGGCGCCCCACCACGTCGGCGACCTCCCGCATCAGGTTGTAGGCATCCGACCCGATCGGCCCGGTCGCCACGGCGAGGATTGCCGGTTCCCGCTCGCGCTCCGTCCAGAACCATGCGAGCGCCGCGGCGGTAACGACGATCGCAGTTGCTATCATGATGAGCAGCGCACGCTGGCGTGCGCGATAAGACGCCCGGTTCGGGCCGCCTTTCATGCCGGTTGCCTTCGAAGCGCCACGCCGCGCCTTGTGTTTCGGCTCGCCTGCCAAGACGTCGGCTCCGTCTGTCCCACCCAAGATGGAAAGCTGTAGAGCGCCGCATTCGCGGGCGCAAGCAAACCGATCAGGCGGCTGGCTGCTTGACACATTGAACCTATATACTAAGATAAGCTTATTATATGCATGCCTTAGGAAAGAGCCGACCTGTGGCCGAGCCGCAAACCTTCGGATTCCTCGTCAATGACGTTGCCCGCCTGACACGCACACTGTTGGAGCGCCGCATCGCATCCGCCGGGTTGGACATCACGCCGGGCGAGGCGCGCGCGCTCCTGCATATCGCCTCACTCGGCAGCGCACGCCAGACTCTCATCGCCGAACGCATGGGCATCGAGCCGATGACCGCCTGTACCTATATCGACCGGCTGGAGAACCGCGGCCTCGTGGTCCGCGAGGCAGACCCCACCGACCGCCGCGCCAAGCAGGTACGGGCGACGGAAGCGGCGACGCCGCTCATCGCGGATCTCCAGGCGGTGTCCGCGGCGATGCGTGCCGATGTCCTCGACGGCCTGACCGCCGCGGAACGCGACGCGATGATGAATGCGCTGCGCCACGCCCACGCCAATCTCCAGGACCTGCTCGCTCCGCAACCCGCGGAGGCGCTTGCGTCATGACCGCACCGATCATGGGTGTCGGGCGCACAGCGCTGATCTCGACCATACTGGTTGCGATCGGTCCGCTTTCCATGGCGCTCTACACGCCGGCCATGCCGATGCTGGTCGATGCGTTCGGGACGACGCAGGCCGTCATCAAGACCACGCTGACCGCCTATTTCGCCGGTTTTGCCTTGTCGCAACTGGCAGCCGGCCCCTTCGCGGACGCGCTGGGGCGCAGGCGCTCGACGATCATTTTCACCGGATTCTATATTCTCGGCTCCATCGTTGCGGTCCTTGCGCCGACGGTGGAAATCCTCATAGCAGCGCGCCTTCTCCAGGGCATCGGCGCCGCAATCGGGGTAACCGTATCACGGGCCATCGTCCGCGACCTCTATCCCGGCGAAAGGGGAGCGCGCATCCTCAATCTCGTCGCCATCGCCATGGCGTCGGCGCCGGCTTTCGCGCCGGCCATCGGCGGCATCACGATGGAGATTGCCGGATGGCACGCCATTTTCATCCTGATGGTGATCTTCGGTTTTCTGGTCGGCGGCACAGCGATTTTCGCGCTGAAGGAAACCATCGTTCCCGACATTTCCAGGCTGCGACCGCTCAACATCGCCCGCGCCTACAAGACGCTTGCCACCAATGCCGAATTCCTGACGGCCTCGATCGTCATCGCGGCCGGCGCCGGCGCCTTCTACGCTCAGGCGACCCTGTTGCCATTCGTGATGATCGACGCCGTCGGGCTCACGCCCACGGAATACGGTTTCTCCATGCTGTTCCAGTCCGGAACCTTCATGGTCGGATCCCTGACCATGCGCCTGCTTCTGCGCTGGTGGACACCAAGCCAACTGGTTGTTCCCGGCCTTTGCCTGATCGTGGCCGGCAGCATCGGCCTCGCGACCGCGCCCCACCTCCTTGGCGCGTCGTTGCTGACGGTGATGCTGCCGGTTGCGGTCTCGGCTTTCGGCGTGGCGCAGATTTTACCCTATATGTTGATGGCCGGCATGCGGCCTTTCCCGCATATCGCGGGACAGGCAGCAGCCCTGACAGGCTTCATGCAAATGGGTGCTGGCCTTCTCGGCGGGACGATCGGCGCATTATTCGCCGATCCGGTATGGGCGATTTCCACCGTCATTCCCGTCATGGGCCTGACGTCCGCGGCGGTGTTCATTTTCTACCGCCGCGCCGCGGAAAAGGCGCACCGCCTCGAAGCCGACATGCAGGCGGCGCAGGTCATCCCCGCGCCGGCCGAATAGCGATCAGCCCTGGCGTTTACGCTTGGCGAGTGTGCGCAAGCGCAGCGCGTTCAGGCGAATGAAGCCGGCGGCGTCCTTCTGGTCATAGGCGCCGTGATCGTCCTCGAATGTGACGAGCTCTTCCGAATAAAGCGATTTGGGCGACTTGCGGCCGGTCGTGATGACATTGCCCTTGTAGAGCTTGAGCCGCACCGTGCCCTCGACATCCTTCTGGCTGTGGTCAATCGCCGCCTGGAGCATTTCGCGCTCCGGCGAGAACCAGAAGCCGTTATAGATCAGCTCCGCGTAACGCGGCATCAGATCGTCCTTCAAATGCATCGCGCCCCGGTCGAGCGTGATCGATTCCATCGCACGGTGCGCGGCGAGCAGGATGGTGCCGCCGGGCGTCTCGTAGACGCCGCGCGACTTCATGCCGACGAAGCGGTTCTCGACGAGATCGATGCGGCCGATGCCGTTGTCGCGGCCGAGATCGTTGAGGGCGGCAAACAGCGTCGCCGGGCTCATCGCCTTGCCGTTCAGCGCGACCGGATCGCCTTGTCTGAACTCGATCTCGATGTCGGTCGGCTGGTCGGGCGCGTCCATCGGCGAAACGGTGCGCATATGGACATATTCCGGCGCCTCTTCCCATGGATCCTCGAGCACTTTGCCTTCGGACGACGAGTGCAGCATGTTGGCGTCGACCGAGAACGGCGCCTCGCCATGCTTGTCCTTCGGCACCGGGATCTGGTGGTCCTGCGCGAAATTGATCAGGTCGGTGCGCGACTTGAAGGACCAGTCGCGCCACGGCGCAATGACCTTGATATCGGGATTGAGCGCATAGGCCGACAATTCGAAACGCACCTGGTCGTTGCCCTTGCCGGTCGCGCCATGGGCGATGGCGTCGGCCCCGGTTTCCTCGGCGATCTCGACAAGACGCTTGGAGATCAGCGGACGGGCGATCGAGGTACCGAGCAGATAGACACCTTCATAGAGCGCGTTTGCGCGGAACATCGGGAAGACGAAATCGGAGATGAACTCCTCGCGCACATCCTCGATGTAGATTTCCTTGATGCCGAGCATCTCGGCCTTCTTGCGCGCCGGCTCCAGCTCGTCGCCCTGGCCAAGATCGGCGGTGAAGGTCACCACTTCGGCGCCCAGTTCGGTCTGCAGCCATTTCAGAATGATGGAGGTGTCGAGACCGCCGGAATAGGCGAGGACGACCTTTTTTACGTCTTTGTACGGGGCGCTCATGTGTCGAAATCCAGTCAGGAATTGCAGCGTGAAAATCGCGCGCAACATATTGCGTTTGCGCTGTGGTGCAAGCGGTTTGGCGTCATGCCGTGTCGCGGCTGGCTAGCCACGTCGTCGCAGCGCGTCAATCGCAGGCCCGATCCGCGCGAACATCGGGGCAAGCCGTCCTTCCGCAGCAGCGGCAAGAACGGCAAAGACGATGATGGTCAACAGGAAGCCGAGCACCGCGTCCGACAGGTAATGCGCGCCGAAGGCGACGCGCAAGCCGGCCATGGCGACGGCAACGATACCGAACAGCCAGGCCAATCCCCTGTATCCGTAAACCGCCAGCAGCAGCGCAAGGCACATCAGCCAACCCGCTGACGCGGCCTCGCCCGAAACGAAGGAACAGTTGCCGGTATCGCAATAGCCGGAAATCGTGCCCGCCTCGACGAAGGGCAGCCAGCCGCCATAATCCCCGGTCATCCACGGGCGCGGCCGGCCCCAGAACGCTTTCAGGATACCGTTCACGATCAGCCCAGGCCCGAGGATCAGCGTTCCGATCAGGACGGTTTTCACCCGTATACCGGTATTCGCCCAACGCTTGCCCATGGTCAGTTCGACGACCAGCATCACCAAGAGAACGATCCCGAGCTGGACCGGAAAGGGATGCAGGAACTCGCGTATGCCGTAGAGGACCGGCCAGCTTGCCAGCGTGAATCCGGAACATCCGTGGCCGTCTGCACGGGCTGTCGCCGCACAGCGGCCGGGATCGAAAAACAGACCAGAAAATCCGAAATCCCATTGATCGAACAGCCGGAAAAGAAACAGCAGAACGATCCAGAGAGCGGACAGGGCGAGGATGGCGGAGGGACTGGCCCACACACCGAAAGCGCTGTTCCCGGATGAGCCCGGCCGCGCGAAACTGCCCTCTGTCGCCATGGGGCTCCCTGTGGCATGGTGCGCCGAATCCTGCAAGCGCCCGGATGGACCGCCATGCCCGCCTTCATTCCCGACTGGCCGACTTTGGCCGCCTTCGCCGTCGCCGCGATCGTGCTTGCGATCACACCCGGTCCCGACATGACTTTGTTCGTTTCGCGTACGCTGAGCCAGGGCCGGGCCGCCGGCTTTGCCTGCATGTTCGGCGCCTATGCCGGCGTTACGGTGCACACATCCATGGTGGCGCTCGGCCTGTCGGCGCTGATCGTCGCCGCGCCAGCCGCATTTGCGGCGCTAAAGATCATCGGCGCCGGCTATCTCGTCTGGCTGGCGATCGACGCCATCCGCAATGGCTCGTCACTGACCATGAAGGCCGAGAAACGCGAGGCGGCAAATATCAGCGCGAGTTTCCTGACCGGCGTCGGCATCAATCTGCTCAATCCGAAGATCATCCTGTTCTTCATGACCTTCCTGCCGCAATTCGTCGCAACGGGCGATCCGCATGCGACCGGCAAGTTCTTTTTCCTGGGCGGCATGTTCGTGGTCATCGCCGTGCCGATCACGTCGGCCATGGTGCTGGCGGCGGGATGGATGGCGGAAACGCTGCGTACCAAGCCTGTCGTGACTCGCGCCCTCGATTGGCTGATGGCCAGCGTGTTCGGCGCCTTCGCGGTCAATATCCTCACGACCCAGGCCCGGTGACGGATTTGCTCGTAACCGCGGGCACGAATGCCGCCGACGCCGAAACGCCCTTCTGGGCGAGGCGCAACGGCGTCTATCTCTATTGCGCGGTCTGGCACGTCGCATTCGCGCTTGTCGCGATCTTCATGCGTTCGGCGCTCGGCTATGACGACGCGCTCGAAGCCTACAATGTCCAGTCGCTCGAATGGAGCTACACGCCGCGCAATCCGAGCCTCTATGACTGGATCCTTTACGGGCTGGATCGCCTGACCGGATCGACGGCCTATAGCGCGCCGCTCCTCAACTACGCCTCCATGCTCGCCTGCGCCCTGCTGCTCTACGAGCTGGCGCGGCGGGTCATCGACGACAGGCGGTTGCAGGCGCTGTCCGCCTATTCGCTGTCGCTGTTGTGGACGATGGGCTTCGATTTCCATCCGATCCTGACACACAGCAAGCTGATGATCGCGATCATCGCCGCCACGCTGCTCGTCATCCATTCGCTCGGTGAGGGGCGGACGCTGTCGAAATACATCCTGCTGGGCCTGCTGATCCCGCTCGGTCTGATGGCGAAATATGCCTATGGCCTGTTTCTGGCCGCCGCTTTCCTGGCGGCGCTCGCCGTTCCGAAGTACCGGGCGATCGTCCTCGACAAACGTGTCCTGCTGACCGGCCTGATCGCCGTTCTGCCGGTTGCAGGCGTTCTGGCACTCGATGCGGCGAAATCGCAGGCAATCGTCGGCACGACGATCGGCGTCGTGAAGACAGGTCAGGACGCCGGGCTGTTCGAAAAGTCGATCCGCTTCGGCAGCGCTGTGACGCTTTTTTGCATGCCGTTCGGCGCCTTTTTCGGCTGGCTCTATTTCCGCACGGACCGGACTGCGCCGAAGCCCGGCGCGCGCGACGAGAGCTTTCTTCATTTCACGGGGCTGATCTTGCTGGTCGGCCTCGTGGTCATGCTGTTCTGGTCGTTCGGTCTTGGCAGCGCGCAGGTGCGGGCCCGGTATTTCCTCTGCGTCTTCCTGGTCTTTCCGCTATTCGCCTTCATGGTGCTCGATCGTTACGCCGTCCCGGCACGCGCTGCCCGGGACTATGCGATCCTCGCCGGGCTGACAGCCACGGCGATCTTCGCCCTCAACCTGACAAGCCGGCTGGCCCCCGCGGAAAGCGTATGCCGGACTTGCCTGCTCAGCGTCCCGTACCGCCAACTGGGGGACGAGCTCGCGGCACGCTATGGCCGGACGCCGACCCTTGTCGGCCATGACATCCTCGAGGGCGGGCAATTGCGCGCCGCCCTGCCCACGGCCCGCGTGACGACGCTGGTTCCAAAACCCTACCGTCCCCCGGCGCGCGAGGCGGAACACTGCGTGCTGGTCTGGCAACCGGGCGACGACATCGCGCCAGACCTCGCACGATACGGGATTGCCCTTCAGGCAGACGGTTCCGTCACGGCGCAATGGTGGGCCCCGCTGCTGGACAACGCCCGCAGCACGACCTTCAACCTGCAGGAGTTGCCGACCGGCTCTCAGCCCTGCCTCTGATCCGGTCGCGACAGATAAGACATCGCGCACGGGAAAACTCCGTGCTATCCGGCGGCCAAAAGATATCCGGAGCGACTCATGGACACGGCCGCATCGACCGCGCCAACTGCACCGCCGCTGACCCCGTCGCGGGAAAACCACCTGACGGAGCTTGCCGTCATCCTGATTGCACTGTTTGCGCTGCGCGAACTTGCGCTTGCCCTGTCCGCGACCGATCTCGGCTTCGACGAGGCGCAATACTGGGCCTGGGCGCAGAACCTCGCATTCGGCTATTCGACCAAGCCGCCGCTGATTGCCTGGCTGATTGCCGGCACGACATCGCTGTGCGGCGACGGCATGCTCTGCGTGCGGCTGCCGGCGAACCTGCTGCATGTCGTCACCGCCGCCATCCTCTATGTCGCTGGCCGGCGGTTCTATGACTGGCGAGTCGGCTTCTGGTCCGCGGTCTTCTACGCGACCATGCCGGCCACCGCCGTCTCGTCTTACCTGATCACCACCGATGTGCCGCTGATTGTCTTCTGGTGCATCGCGCTGATCGTCTTCCACGCCCATGCGCAATCCCCGCGGCTTTCGACCGGGGTGACGCTGGGTCTCGCGCTGGGCATCGGCCTGAACGCCAAATACGCGATGATCTTCTTCATCCCGTCAGCGGCACTCTACATCCTGTTCACGCGGCGGGCATGGGCTGCCGCGCGCGCGCCGTCCACCTGGCTTGCGCTGGTCATCGGGGCGGCGCTGATCGCGCCGAACGTGCTGTGGAACCTGTCCAACGGGTTCGCTACGCTGGACCACACCGTCAATGACAACATGGAATGGCAGGGCCTGATCCTTCATCCCAAGGACATGCTCGAATTCATCGGCACCCAGTTCGGCATGCTCGGCCCGGTCATCTTCGGCGCCTATCTGGTGATCCTGTTCACCGGGCGGCGGACGCAAAAACCCGAAGAAGACCGGTTCCTGCTGTTCATGTCGCTGCCGGTTTTCCTGCTGATCACCTTCCAGTCCCTGATGTCGCAGGCAGAGGCCAACTGGTCAGCGACCGCCTTTCCGGCCGCGGTCCTGCTGGTGGCTGCGCATCTGACCATGCCGCGCCACCGCACCAGCTTCATCTGGTCTCTTGCGGTCAACGGTGCGATCGCCGCCGTCCTCGTTGTCGGCATGACGTTCATGACGCCAAGCATCGTTCCACCCCGGCTGCTCAAGCCTGTTCACCAGCTCTTCGGCGGCGGGGATTTGCGGCAAGGCCTGATCGCGACCCTCGAAAATACCGGGCTCGAGACCGTTGTCGTCCAGGGACGCAAGCAGACGGCGGAGGTCATCTACGCGCTGCGCGGAACGCAATACGACGTACGAGCCTATTTGAGTTCGGAATCGGCGCCAGCCCATGATTTCGAGCGAATCCGTCCCTGGACGCCGGACATGGCGTTGCCGATCGCCTTTGTCCGCAGCGAAGCGAACGGCGCGCCGGATTTCCTGCCGGGCAGCAAATCGATAATCGGAAAGATCGATTCGCCGAGCCTGAAGATACGCTACGGAGTACTCGATGTGTGGAAGGTAGAGGCGGGTGAACCCGCCACCGGCGACTGATTTCAGTCGCCGTGGCCGGCGATCATCATCGCCTCATAGGCGAGCCGCTCGGTCTTCTTCATCCGCTCCGAAGCCGATTTCAGCTGGCCGCATGCGGCGAGGATGTCCTGGCCGCGCGGCGTGCGGATCGGCGAGGCATAGCCGTTCGCGTTGATGAAATCGGCGAATTCCTCGATCTGCTCCCAATCCGAGCATTCATAGGCCGAACCCGGCCACTTGTTGAACGGAATCAGGTTGATCTTCGCCGGAATGCCCTTCAGCAGCCGCACCAGTTCCTTGGCGTCGGCAAGACCGTCATTGACGCCCTTGAGCATGACATATTCGAAGGTGATGCGGCGTGCATTCGACAGGCCCGGATAGGCACGGCAGGCGTCCAGCAGTTCCTTGAGCGGATACTTCTTGTTGATCGGCACCAATTCGTCGCGCAGCGTGTCATTGGTGGCATGCAGTGAAATCGCCAGCATGACGCCGGTTTCCTCGCCGATCCTGACGATTCCCGGCACAACGCCCGAGGTCGACAGCGTGATGCGGCGCTTCGACAGGGACAGGCCCTCGCCGTCGGCGAAGATCAGCAGCGCATCGCGCACGTGATCGTAATTGTAGAGCGGTTCGCCCATGCCCATCATCACGACATTGGTGACCTTTCGACCTTCGGATGGAACGATGGCGCCCTGCGGCGTGTCCTTGTCCGGGAAGTCGCCGAGCCGCTCGCGCGCCAGCAGCAACTGCGAAACGATTTCCTCCGAAGTAAGGTTGCGCACGAGGCGCTGCGTGCCCGTATGGCAAAAGGTGCAGGTCAGCGTGCAGCCGACCTGGCTCGAAACGCAAAGCGTGCCGCGACCTTCTTCGGGAATGTAGACCGTCTCCACCTCGACCGGCTTGCCCGCGCCGCGCGGGGGGAAGCGCAACAGCCATTTGCGGGTGCCGTCATTGGAAACCTGTTCCTCGACGATTTCGGGCCGCGCGATGGAGAAATTCTCCTTCATCATGGCGCGCAGGTCCTTCGAGACATTCGTCATGTCGTCGAAATCGGAGACACCGCGCACATAGAGCCAGTGCCAGAGCTGCTGCACGCGCATCCGGACCTGGCGCTCCGGAACGCCGGCCTCCTGGAGCGCGTCTGCAAGCTGCGACCGCGTCAGGCCGATCAGCGTCGGCTTCTCGGCCATCGCCGCCCGCGCGGAGGCGCCATGCGCTTCGCGCGCCGCAATATCGGTCAGGTCGAGGGAAACCGCCATCGTCGTTCCACAGTCATTTTCAGCGAAGGCCGCGCTTTATCATGCTTTGCGCGCGCCGTCACGCTTGCCCAAAAAGCGAAAAGCCGGGTCATGCCCGGCTCATCCAGTTCCTATTCATATAGGCGCTTACTTGCAGTCTTGAATGGCGTTCAGCGCAGCCGTCACGCCGGACAGCGAATAATCGTAGCTCGTACTGGTGCCGCGCGCCGAGGTCGCTTGCACCGTCATTTTCGACCCAGCCTTCATCGCCGCGACGAGCGCAGGCTCCTGCGCGGCGTTCTCCGCCCAGGCTGACTTATCCTTCGTGAAGAAGGAAAAGCTCTGGTCACCGATCGTCACCGTCACCTTGGACGCTTCCCTCAGGCTGTAATCGGCCAGGAACTGGGGCTCGTAAGAGACATTCTGCGTCGTACGCTGGGTTACGATGAAGAAATTCGTGCCGTGATTGACGTCGGCCGGCTTTTCCGAACCGGGGATCGGAACGGACAATGTGTAGCAGACCTTGCTGCCGCCGGAATCATAGCTGAAGGCGGTCCAGTCATTGTAATCGCCGAGACGAGTCGGCGTCTGCGCCCAAGCGCCGGCGGCGCTGCACGCCACCATCGCTGCCGCCATCAATCCCGCAGTAACTTTCGTGTCGATGAACATATTTCCTACCGGTTCGTGTCGGTCACGCATGCAAGTTGAGGATTTGGCAACCCGAATCTGTACGAATCACGGTTACCAAAATGTGAACAAAACGCCAATGAGTCGAAACTTTCCACCCTCGCGCACGTCAGCGGCGTGACGCCGTGTCCCAACGTTAGACGAATGCGACGGGAAAACGGCAACAGTTTGACCTGCGCCAACGTCGCCGCGCCCGGCTTGGCTGCGTAAAGCTCTATTAAACTTTTCCGGGAAGAATGCCCTCAACGCAACCTTGAATGATTCGCGCCGCATGATGCTGGCGCTCGAACTCCTGCGTATCGTCTCAATGACTGCCGGACAATCGCGCTGTCGGGAATGGCCATGACTTCCATACCACCGGTGAGTTCCGGCGCCTTGCAGATCCTGCGGCTGGAACGCCCGTCATCCTCGGACGACAGGAAGCCCGCAGCGGCCGATATTGCCGCGACCGCGAATGGCATCAGCACCCATTTCAGAAAAGCACAGGCTGCCGCAGCCGAGTCCGTTTTCAGCGCCAACCATGTCGACATCACCGAGATGAAGATGCAGCTGATAGAGAAGGCCGGAAAAGCCTTCGGTGTCGAAAGGGATGACTTCGACACCCATAGCGACTTCGGAAAGGCTATCAAAGCCGTGGTGTCAGAAATCAGGCGGATGGAGAACGGGGACCGGATCCTCAACGGAATCGCCAAGGATCTCGGACTGGATGATCTCGGAATCTCGATCGACACACTGGTCCGTGCGATTATCGATCCGGGCGGCAATGACGACAAGAAACTGGACGACGCGCTGAGAGAAGCAACCGGCGAGGATGTTTTCGACGCCCGGAAAGGCGAAGGGCCTGCCGGGGGCGCATCCGTCCTTGTCGACGATCTGGGTCTTTACAGCCCGTATGCCTGAAACGCCTGTCAGGCGTCGATAAACGGCTTCTCGTCGTCTTCCGGCGTCTCGATTTCATGATCGGCAAGTGCGCGCCGCGCCGCGATCCGGTGCGCCTCGGTGATATTGCCGCGTACTGCGCCGAAGGCCGCCATCAGCACGGCGATGTCGTCGCCGAAACCGATGGACAGAAGGAAATCCGGAATGAAGTCGAGCGGCAGCACGAAATAGGCGAGCGCGGCGAGAAGAATGCCGCGCACCTTGGCCGGGGTCTTCGGATCCAAGGCGCAGAAATAGGCGGCGACGACATCCTCCATGAAAGGGATACGGCGGGCGGCTTTCCGGGCTGTCGTCCAGAATTTCTCGCGCACGCGCGTTTCGCGCCGGTCCTGCTCCTCCTCGGAGCCCGGTTCGAGAATCTCGCCTATCCTCACCTCGTCCATGTCGGCTTTCCTGTCCGTCATGAATGAAATGTGGGGAAGGCTGCAGACCGCTTCAAGCCGCAGCCTTGTCCATCGCCGTGGCCAGCTTCAGGTCCAATTCGGTGACGCCGCCCGAATCATGCGTCGTCAGCGTAACCTCGACGCGGTTGTAGACATTGAACCATTCCGGATGGTGGTTCATCTTTTCCGCCGTCAGCGCCGCCTCCGTCATGAAGGCGAAGGCCCTGCGAAAATTCTTGAACTTGAATGACTTCGTGATGGCATTGCCGTCGTCGCGCGCGGTCCAGTCGGCCAGGTCCTTCAGGGCCTCGGCGATTGCGCCGGCATCCAGTTTCGGATTTGACATGACAGCCTCCTTTACTCATCGGGTTCCACATGATGCAGAACGAAAAAATGTCGATCCTGTTCGTCTGTCTTGGCAATATCTGCCGTTCGCCACTGGCGGAAGGCGTGTTCCGCGACATCGTCGTCACAAATGGGTCGCAGGCGCAATTCCACATCGATTCCGCGGGCACCGGCAACTGGCACCAAGGCAAGCCGCCGGACCGACGCTCCGTGGATGTAGCCGGTCGCTACGGCATCGACCTTAAAGGGCTGCGCGCCCGCCAGGTGACGCGCGCCGATTTCGACCGGTTTGATCTTCTGCTCGGCATGGATGGCGACAATGTCGCGACGCTCACCGCTCTCGCACCGCCGGACCGGCGTGGCCGAATCGCGCAATTCCATGAATTTTCCACAGGCATGCCACGCGACGTGCCCGACCCCTATTACGGGGCCGAGGATGGTTTCGAGACGGTCTACCGGATGATTCGCGCCGCGGCCGGTTCTCTCTTCGAGAAGCTTGCCGCGGAGACGCGCGGCGTCAGCGGATAGCTGTCCTCGACGATATAGGGGCCGCCGCCCACGGATTCGCGCGATGACATCAGGACGAAACGGCCCACCGTGAAGGGCGGAACGTGGAAATTGCCGCGGCTGGACAGATAGCGGGCCGCCATTTCCGGCTGGACATTACGCAGCCGCGCGACGGTGACATGCGGGGTGAACTTGCGCGGATCCGCGGGCAGCCTGAGCCGCTGGCAAATCCTTTCTATTTCCGCCTGCAATTCGATCAGATCGGGCGAGGCGGTCGGAACGGCGAACAGAGAATGCGGCTTCTTGCCGCCGAAACATCCGAGTCCCGACAGGCCCATCTTGAATTCGAACCGCCTGATCCGCCCCAACGCGTCGGCAAACTCGTCGGCGACGTGGTGTTCGACGTCCCCGATAAAGCGCAATGTCAGGTGATAATTCTCGATGTCGATCCAGCGGGCGCCGGGCAAACCGCCGCGCAGGAGTGAGAGGGACATCGCCGCATTGTGCGGAATTTCGATGGCGGCAAACAAACGCGGCATGATGGTCTCCCCTCCGGTTTCGGAAGCGTGACGGGCAAATCACCTTGTCCCCAGGTGGAATCGAATCACGGTCGGGGCCATGGCGCAAGCGATTTATTTCCGGGCCGCTTTCACCCGGCCGGAAGCGGCGATGTCAGCCCTCGCGGCCGTCGAGATAGTCTTCCATCAAGGGCAGGAAGCCCTCCACCATCGTCTCGACGCCCCTTTCGTTCGGATGCATGCCGTCTTCCAGCTGCTTGTCCGGCTGTGCGGCAACCCCGTCGAGAAAGAAGGGATAGAGCGGCACGTCATATTTCGCGGCCAGCTCCGGAAAGATCGGATTGAAGCCGGCGGCATAGTCCTCGCCCATATTGGGCGGCGCCATCATGCCGGCGAGAATGACGTCGATCCCCTTTTCCTTGAGCTGGGCGATCATCGCGTCAAGATTTTCGCGGCTGAGTTCCGGCGAAATGCCGCGCAGCGCATCATTGGCGCCGAGTTCCAGGATCACGAAGTCCGTATCGTCGGGCACCGACCAGTCGAGCCGCGCGAGACCTCCGGATGTCGTGTCGCCGGAGACGCCCGCATTGGCGATAACGATATCGTGATCTTTCGCCCGCAGCGCGGCTTGAAGCCGGTCCGGGAAGGACTGGTTCGGTCCGAGCTGATAACCGGCCATAAGGCTATCGCCGAACGCGACCCCCCGGATCGTATCGGCAAGGGCCGGGGCGGCGGCGATGGCGAATGAGCCGGCAACGAGAAAAATACGCAGCAAGGTTTTGACCATGGGGCAGTCCGTTCCCATTTAGACCTGATTGCTGCTCATATAGGACCGATTCCCCGTGACAGAAGCGCTGATCTCCCTGACCGATGTCGATTTGAAGCTCGGCAGCGGTGCCAACGCCGTTCATGTGCTCAAATCCGTGAGCCTCGACATCGCCAGGGGGGAGTCGGTGGGCGTGGTCGGACCATCGGGGTCCGGCAAGACGACGCTACTCATGGTTCTCTCCGGTCTCGAGCGGCCCGACAGTGGTTCCGTGACGGTGGCCGGGGCCACCCTCAATGCCATGAGCGAGGATGCGGTCGCCGCCTTCCGCGGCCAGAATATCGGTATCGTCTTCCAGTCCTTTCACCTGATCCCCAACATGACGGCGCTGGAGAACGTCGCCGTGCCGCTGGAACTGGCGGGTGAGCGCAACGCCTTCGAAAAGGCCGAGGCCGAACTAGCCGCAGTCGGCCTCGAACACCGGCTGACCCACTATCCGGGCCAGCTTTCCGGCGGCGAGCAGCAGCGCGTCGCCATCGCCCGGGCGCTCGCGCCGGATCCCAAGATCCTGATCGCAGACGAGCCGACCGGCAATCTCGACGGCGCCACCGGCCACGCCGTCTCCGAACTGCTCTTCTCCAAGCAGCGGGAGCGCGGCATGACCTTCGTGCTCGTGACCCATGACGAAGGACTCGCCAGCGAATGTAATCGCCAGCTCGCCGTCGATTCCGGCGAGGTCGAGGAACGCACGGACTACAGCCGGGCCGCTGAATGACAAAGATGCCGCTGTCGCGCCTGGTGCCGCTTGCCTTCCGTTTCGCGCTGCGCGAATTGCGCGGCGGCCTGACGGGCTTCTACGTCTTCCTCGCATGCATCGCGCTCGGCACCGCCGCCATCGGTGGCGTCAATGCGGTCTCCAAATCGGTGACCGACGGCATCGACCAGGAAGGCCAGGTCATCCTTGGCGGCGACATGCGTTTCGAACTGGTCCACCGCACCGCTTCCAGCGAGGAACGCGCCTTTCTCGATTCGCTCGGCGATGTCGCGGTCTCCGCCGACATGCGCTCCATGGCGCGCCTCGAGGATCAATCGGACCAGTCGCTGGTCGAGCTGAAGGCCGTCGACCAGGCCTATCCGCTCTATGGCGAACTGCTGACCGAACCCGCGCTGTCACGTGAGGCGTTGTTTGCGCCGAAAGACGGTGTCTATGGCGCGGCGGCGCAGCAGATCCTCCTCGACCGGCTGGACCTTGCAGTCGGCGACACCATCAGGCTGGGCAAGGCCACGTTCCAGATACGCGCGGTCATCGAGCGCGAACCGGATGCCGTCTCCGACGGTTTCGCCTTCGCGCCCCGGATTCTTGTCTCGCTAGACGCACTCGACGCCTCGGGTCTCGTCCAGCCGGGATCGCTGGTCGAATATGTCTACAAGATCCGCACCCCGCCGGGCACGACGCCCGAGGATCTGACCGCTATCGCCGAGCGCGCCCACACGGAATTTCCGGCCGCAGGCTGGTCGATCCGCGACCGCGGAAGGGCGGCGCCTTCCCTCTCGGCCAATATCGAGCGCTTCGCGCAGTTCCTGACCCTGGTCGGCCTGACCGCGCTGGTGACGGGCGGCGTCGGCGTGGCCAATGCGGTGCGCGCCTTCCTCGATTCCAAGCGCACCGTCATCGCCACGTTCAAGTGCCTCGGCGCGCCGGGCGGCTTCGTGACGCTGGTCTATCTGATCCAGATCCTTGCCATCGCCCTGATCGGCATTGCGATCGGCCTCGTCTTCGCCTCGCTGATGCCGTGGATCGCCGCCTGGGCGCTGGCCGACTACATTCCCCTGCCGGCGAACCAGGGCCTCTATCCGGGTGCGCTGGGTCTGGCGACCGTCTTCGCGCTGGTGACGACGCTGGCCTTCGCCATCCTTCCGCTGGGCCGCGCCCGCGATATCGCCGCCACCGACCTGTTCCGTGACCAGACCTTCGACGGCGAACATCGGCCCCGCGCGACCTATCTCGCCGCAGCGCTGGTACTGATCGCCATTCTTGCGGCTCTTGCCATCGGCGCTTCCTTCGACCGCCGCATCGCGGCGACCTTCCTTGCCGGCATCGCCTTTTCCTTCGCCGTGTTGCGCGTCGTCTCCCTGCTGGTGCAGGCGCTGGCGAAGCGCGCGCCGCGCGTGCGGTCCACTTCGCTCAGGCTTGCCATCGGCAATATCCATCGCCCCGGCGCGCTGACGCCTTCCGTCGTGCTTTCGCTCGGGCTCGGCCTGACCTTGCTGGTCAGCCTCGCCCTGATCGACGGCAATCTGCGGCAGCAGATCTCCGGCAACCTGCCGGAACGCGCGCCGAATTTCTTTTTCGTCGATATCCAGAACGACATCATTTCGGATTTCTCCGACCTCGTCACCGAGACAGCCGGCCCGCAGGGCGTCCTGCAGCGTGTGCCGATGCTGCGCGGCCGCATCGTCGCGCTCAACGATCAGGACGTCGCCACCATGGAACTGCCAGCGGAGGGTCAATGGGTGCTGCGCGGCGACCGCGGCATCACCTATTCGCAGGATGTGCCCGACAATTCCACGTTGGTGGAAGGCGAATGGTGGTCCGAGGATTATTCCGGCGAACCACTCGTCTCCTTCTCGGCGGAAGAGGCCGGCGAAATCGGCCTGAAGATCGGCGACACCGTCACCATCAACGTGCTCGGCCGCAACATCACCGCCCGGGTCGCCAATCTGCGGCAGGTCCAGTGGGAATCGCTCTCGATCAATTTCGTCATGGTCTTTTCGCCCAACACCTTCGCGGGCGCACCGCATGCATGGCTCGCGACGCTGACCATGCCGGACGCGACCACCGCGCAGGAGGCCGATATCCTGCGCAAGGTTACGCAAAGCTTCCCGGCGGTGACGTCCGTCCGCGTCAAGGACGCCATCGATCTCGTCAACGATCTGATCGGTCAGCTGGCGACCGCGATCCGCGCCGCGGCGGCGGTCGCGCTCATCGCCTCGGTGCTCGTACTCGGCGGGGCGCTCGCCGCCGGCAACCGGGCCCGGGTGCATGACGCGGTCGTTCTGAAAATGCTAGGCGCGACGCGGACCATGCTCATCCGCGCCTTTTCGCTGGAATATCTGATCCTCGGCGCGGCCACCGCCCTGTTCGCGCTGCTGGCCGGCGGCGTCGCGGCATGGTTCGTGATCACCCGCATCATGAACCTGCCTTGGGAAATGCTGCCGGGCGTGGCCGCCGGAACGCTGGCGACTGCGCTCGTCCTGACCGTCGGATTCGGGCTGGCGGGCACATGGCGCGTTCTCGGCCAGAAGGCGGCCCCGGTTCTGCGAAATTTGTAAGCATTTCGGCAAGAGTCCGTTAACCTTGTGCTCCGCAGGGTCAATTCGATGCGCAATCCGTTCCGTTTCCTTGCCTTTTTCGGCTTTGTCCGGTCTTGTCTGCGCCGCATTGGCACCTCATATTAAGCCGCAGGCATGCTGGAGTCCCGCCAGCGGCGCCGCGGTACGGCATCCGGCCGGCCGGACACCCGACGGGATTTGAGAAGCACAGAGGTAAAAATGGCTGACCTTCGAAACGTCAACATGCGCACGGCCCAGGCTCGCACTTACGATGCGAGCATTGATCAGGGACTGCGCGCCTACATGATCCGCGTTTACAACCTGATGGCGCTTGGCCTCGCCATAACCGGTTTCGCGGCTCTCGGAACAATGATGCTGGCGACCACCAACGATCCGTCCATGGCCGCCGCACAACTTGGCAATGGCCAGATGCTGACCAGCGTCGGTACGGCCCTTTACGGCTCGCCGCTGCGCTGGGTCGTGATGCTGGCCCCGCTCGGCATGGTGTTCTTCCTGAGCGCCCGCATTAACAAGATGAGCGTATCCGGCGCACAGACGGCCTTCTGGGTGTTCGCCGGCCTGATGGGTCTGTCGCTCTCTTCGATCTTCCTCGTCTACACGACGGCAAGCATCGTCCAGACCTTCTTTATCACGGCGACCTCCTTCGGCGCTCTGTCGCTCTATGGATACACGACCAAGCGCGACCTGTCGGCGATGGGTTCGTTCCTGTTCATGGGCCTGATAGGCCTCATCATCGCCTCGCTGGTGAACCTGTTCCTGGCGTCGTCCGCCCTGCAGTTCGCGATCTCGGCGATCGGCGTGCTGATCTTCGCGGGCCTGACCGCCTATGACACGCAGCAGATCAAGGAAATGTATTACGAGGGTGACGGCGAAGCCGTCGCAGGCCGCAAGGCCATCATGGGCGCGCTGCGTCTCTATCTCGACTTCATCAACCTGTTCATGTTCCTGCTGCAGTTCCTCGGCAACAACCGCAACTGACGGAACATTGTTTCGGTGACAACAAGGCGGCCTTCGGGCCGCCTTTTTCATTTGTGCGGCGCGTCAAAACCGGCTTGACTGGCAGGGTTGCATTTTCAGGTTTTCCACATGCCGACCCTTACGATCCGCGACACTGCGCCGGCCGACATCCCCTCCATAGCAGCCATCTATCGCGATGCCGTCCTCAACGGCACGGCGAGCTTCGAGCTCGATCCGCCGGATGAAGCGGAGATGCGTTCCCGCTACGAGGCGATCCGGGCGGGCGGCTTTCCCTATATCGTCGCCGAGGACGAGCAGGGACGAATTGCCGGCTATGCCTATGCAAACGCCTTCCGCACCCGGCCGGCCTATCGCTGGTCGGTCGAGAACTCCGTCTATATCGACCCGGAAATGCAGGGACGCGGAATCGGCAAGCAGCTGATGGTCGCATTGCTGGAAAAGACCGAGGCGCTCGGCTTCCGGCAGGTGATCGCGGTCATCGGCGGATCCCGGCACAAGGCCTCGATCCGCCTGCATGAAAGCCTCGGCTTCGAAATGATCGGCACCTTCAAGGGATCCGGATTCAAATTCGGCCGGTGGCTCGACACGGTGCTGATGCAAAAGGCGCTGAACGGCGGCGACACCACGCTGCCGGACGAGACGACCTATCCGGGCACGCTCTATCAGCCAAAGGGCTGATTGCGGCTCAGTTCGAGGCCACGACCTTGAGGGGCTTTTCGAAGACCTTCAGCACATTGGTGAGTTCGTGCCCGCGTTTCAGCACTTTGCCGGATGCGGCGACGACGCAATAGGCGCCCTGCTTGCGTGCCAGTTTCGGGTTCTTCTCTATACGGTAAAGCGGGATTTCCGAGGAGCGCCGGAACGCGGAAAAGACCGCCCGGTCTTTCAGGCTGTCGATCGCATAGTCGCGCCATTCTCCGGCACCGACCATCAGGCTGTAGATACGCAGGATCTGATCGAGTTCGCGCCGGTCGAACCGTACGGTTTCGGGAACAGTCTTGCTCCAGCCGGCTGTCGGGAGGGAAACCACCTTGCCGCCGCGATCCGCGCCCTCCTCGCCGGCGCGCACCTGGCTATCTGATATATCGTCCTCGGACATTCCTTCTCCCGGTGCTTCGCTAAGGGCGATGTTCGCGCCGTTTCCAAGTGGTTGCAAGGGGTGCTTCGAAAATTCGCATCACAGCGCGAGCGGAAAATCCCTAACAAAATCTTGCGGTTTTGCTCACACTTTGGAACACCGTGTTCCGATCAGTGACCTGCCGTCACCTTTTCGCCCCGATTGCGACACAACTCGGCCCCGATTGAGAACGACCTTTTCCGTGTTGCCGATTGTGTTCCACGAGGCATTTCGGGGAGCGCATCGAGCAGGGTGAGAGCGGCAGCCGGTTCACGGCGCTAGGCTTTGTCGCTCACGGACCGGTACGGATGCGGTGTTGGAAACCTCTAGCCCCCCAGCCCCCCGATACCCCACCGCACCGGTCCTCACCCTGCACCTATTTCGATATGCAGAAACCCGGCATCTAAACAGCGGTCACGTCGTTTGGCGGGGAAGTATGGCTGCGCCGATGATCGCTCCCGGATGGCCGCCATCGGTGGCCTTCTGCAACAGAACGGCGCAGCCATCGGCCTCCTTCGCCACCAGTTCCGAATGCGGAATATCGACCGTCAGGCCCTCTCCCTCCCACATCCCGATCGTCTGGTAATCCAGCACGGCATTGACGTAAGTGATGTTCTTGCCCGAATTCTCTCCGCGCTCGATGGCGACATCGGCATGGCTCCGGAAATAGACCAGCACGATGTGGACCTTCGAACCGTCTTTCGGCGCGCCCTCGGCGGTCACTCGCATGCGGTCGCCGAGATCGGTCAGCGTCATTCCAACCGTCAGTCCGCGGCCCTGCGCGTCGTCGCGGGCGAGTTTGTCCGAGATCTCGTCGTAGCGGCCGCCATTGGCATGCGACTGGCCGTTGATCACCGCCTGGGGCGTATAGACACCGCGCCGCTTCAACCCTTCGGCATATTCATATTGCCGTTTCGAGTTGGACTTCGAGCCGAGCGTATCCTTCCAGCCGAGATAATCCCAATAGTCGACATGGTAGCCGAGCGCGATGACATCGCCGCGCGCGGCGAACTTGCGCAGCGCCGCATCTGCGGGCGGACAGGAATTGCAGCCCTGGCTGGTGAAGAGTTCAACGACGCCAAGCGGTTTCTGCACGGTCTCGTCCGCGCGCGTCGCCCCCGTCTGCAAAAGCGCCGAAAAGCATGCGGCCATGACCGTTGTCGCGAAAATTCTGCTCACCGGATGTCACCTGTATCCACCATGCCTCTGAGGATAGGCGCAAGACGGTTCAACAGAAAGTCACGTTAGGGTTACAGCCGTCCCGCCGGATATGCCCGGCGGGACGGGCCGGAAACGGTTACTCCGCCGCGACCAGAAGCGGCTGGAAGACCGGATCGTTGCGCTCCGCCGGCAGATCGTTGCCGATCACCTCGGCAACCGCTTCCGCCGTCGCCGCGGAAAGCGTCCAGCCGAGATGGCCGTGGCCGGTATTGTAGAAGACGCGCGGCGCACGCCCGCGCCCGAAGCGCGGCATCATGTTCGGCATCATCGGCCTGAGCCCGGCCCACGGCACCACGCTCTCGGTCGCGACGCCCGGGAACATCGCCTCGCACCAGCGGGTCAGCGGGCGAATTCGGTCGGCGCGGATGTCGCGGTTCTCGCCGGTGAACTCGGCGGTGCCGGCTATGCGCAGACGGTTCGCGCCGAGGCGGCTTGTCACGATCTTCGCATCGTCATCGAGCAGGCTCATCCAGGGAGCCGCGCCGCGGCTTTCCGGCGTGTCGAGATTGACCGTGATCGAGTAACCCTTGACCGGATAGATGTTGACGCGGTCGCCAAGCTGCGCCGCAAAATGGCGGCTGGCAATGCCGGCGGCGATCACGATACCGTCGAAACGCTCCTCATCGCCATGCCCGTCACGGTCGAAATGCACGGTCACGCCGCCGGCATCGCGGACGAGCCGCGTGACCGAGGCACCGGTCACGAACTGCCCGCCGGACCGCTCGATCGCATCGGCGAGGCCAATAGAGAATTTGTGGATGTCGCCGGTGGAATCGCTCTCGGTGTAGAAGCCGCCGTAGAAATCGCCCGACAGCGCCGGTTCGATCCGCCGCATGTCGTCGGGGGAAACCGGATTGCGCTCAAGCCCGGCCTCCGCGTAGAGCCGCGTGACCCTGGCGGCGTGATCGAAGTCCCTGGCGTTGCGATAGACATGCAGGATGCCGCGCTTCTCGCGGTCGAAATCGATGCCGGCCTCGCGCGCCATGCGCTCCATGTGCCCCCGCGCGGCGATCGCCAGCCGCACCGTCTCTTTCGTGTTGGCTTCATACTGCGGAATGGACGCGATGAACTCGGCGACCCAGGACAATTTGTGCCAGCCGGGCGTCGGGTTGAACAGCAGCGGTGCATCCTTGCGCGCCATCCACTTCAGGCCTTTCAGGATCGTCGACCACGCGGTCCACACCTCGGCATTGGAAGCCGATAGCTGGCCGCCATTGGCGAAGCTGGTTTCCATCGCGGCATAGCGCTGACGATCGAACAGGGTGACGTCATAGCCGCGCCGGATCAGCGACCATGCGGAAGTGGTTCCGGCAATGCCGGCGCCGATGACTGCAATGCGGGTCATTTCGGTTCCTTTCAGACGAGCATGGCAAACCGGGCGCTTCGCGCGCTTTTCCGGTTCGCACCCCATCTGTCAGGAACCTGAGAGCTTTGCCCGGGGCTCCGCCATGTTTGGCTGGATACCGCTCGCCGGACCACCCGGCGTGGGCTTTCTCCTTCGGTGGGCAGCCAGGCTGCCACTCTCCAGATTGTTGCTGTTCGCGCGGTCCTTCTGCCTGAGAGTTTCCGGGGCGGTTGCTCCTTCGGCGTCGGTTCCTGTATGGAGCCGATCTCTCCCGCGCGACAATGTGCGCCGCATATATCAGATCGCCCGGAGACGCAACGAAATCCTGTTGAAGCGGGAGATTTGTGACAGAAGCTTTTCATTTCTGTCACAAACCGGTTTTATCAGGCAGACCCAAACGAGGGAATCAGGATAGCGACCATGAAAATTGCAGTTCTCGGCGGTGACGGCTTCGTCGGTTGGCCGACCGCGCTTCATTTGAGCGACAAGGGCCACGACGTCTTCATTCTCGACAATCTGTCGCGCCGCTGGATCGACACAGAGCTCGGCGTTCAGTCGCTGACCCCGATGGACTCCATCCAAGAGCGGACCCGCATCTGGCATCAGGAAACCGGTCGCAAGATCCATTTCCACCTGATCGACCTCGCCCGCGACTACGAGCTGTTCAAGCAGTGGCTCGTGCAGGAAAAGCCGGACGCGATCATCCATTTCGCCGAGCAGCGCGCCGCGCCCTATTCGATGAAGACGGACCGCCACAAGAACTACACGGTCAACAACAACGTCAACGCGACCCACAACGTGCTGAACGCGATGGTGGAGACCGGTGTCGACGCGCATCTGGTCCATCTCGGCACGATGGGCGTCTATGGCTACTCGACCATCGGCGCGGCGATCCCGGAAGGCTACCTGCCGGTCGGCATCGAGACGCTCGACGGCACGACCGCGACCCAGGAAATCCTCTACCCGTCCAATCCCGGCTCGATCTATCACATGACCAAGTGCCTGGATCAGCTGCTCTTCGCATTCTACGCCAAGAATGACGGGCTGCGCGTCACCGACCTGCATCAGGGCATCGTCTGGGGCACACATACGGATCAGACCCGCAAGCATCCGCAGCTGATCAACCGCTTCGACTATGACGGCGACTACGGCACGGTGCTGAACCGCTTCCTGATCCAGGCGGCGATCGACTACCCGCTGACCGTTCATGGCACCGGCGGCCAGACGCGCGCCTTCATTCATATCCAGGATTCGGTGCGCTGCATCGAGCTGGCGCTGAGAAATCCGCCGGCTGCCGGCGACAAGGTGAAGATCTTCAACCAGATGACCGAGACCCACCGCGTCCGCGATCTGGCAGAGATGATCGCCAAGATGACCGGCGCCAAGGTCGCCTACCTGCCGAACCCGCGCAAGGAAGCCGCCGAGAACGATCTGATCGTCCGCAACGAACAGTTCCTCGCTCTCGGCCTCGATCCGATCACCTTGCAGGAAGGCCTGCTCGAGGAAGTGGTCGATGTGGCGAAGAAATTCGCATACCGCGTCGACCGCAGCCGCGTGCCGGCCGTCTCGGCCTGGACCAAGGACATCGCCAAGACGGTCGAGAAAGACCCGGAAGGCAAGCGGCTCAAAAGCGTCGGCTGAACGCGTCGCCGGTACAGAATGAAAAGGCGGGCCGCATGGCCCGCCTTTTTCTTATTCGGCCGCTTCCTGTCCGCGGATGCTCTCCGCCGACGCGAGGCCGGGCTCGTCCGATGTCCCGCCGAGCTTTTCGCGAACGCCTTGCTCGATCCTGTCGCCGGTCTCACGGTCGATGTTGCGCCAGTATTCGAAGGCGCGTTGCAGCACCTTTTCGCTGACCCCGTCGCAAAGATGCCCGACGACGTTCGTGACCAGACGCTCGCGCGCCGCATCGTCCATCACGTCGCGGATCAGGGCGCGCGGCTGGCTCCAGTCGTCGTCGTCCTCGCGCAGCTTGTAGGCCTGCCGCACCATGTCGCCGTCGGCATGCCACAGGCCGGCCTCGCCCTCGACGGGCTGGGCTGACGGCCCGCCATAGGAATTGGGCGCGTAGACCGGGTCGGAAACATTCTCGACACGCATGGCGCCATCCTTCGAATAGCTGCGCACCGGGCTCTGCGGCTTGTTCACCGGGATCTGCTTGTAATTGACGCCGAGCCGGGCGCGGTGCGCGTCGGCATAGGAAAAGCCGCGCGCCAGAAGCATCTTGTCCGGCGACAGGCCGACGCCCGGCACCATGTTGTTCGGCTCGAAGGCGGCCTGCTCGATTTCGGTATGGAAATCGGTCGGGTTGCGGTCGAGCACCATCTTCCCGACCTCCATCAGCGGATAGTCGGCATGCGGCCAGACCTTGGTCAGGTCGAACGGGTTGATGCGGTAGGTCTTCGCATCCTCATAGGGCATGATCTGCCATTTCAGCGTCCAGCTCGGAAAGTTGCCATCGCGGATAGCGTTGAACAGGTCGCGGCGGTGGTAATCGCCGTCCGAGCCGGCGAGTTTGTCGGCCTCGTCCTGGCTGAGATAGGCATTGCCGTCGCCCTGGTCTGTATGGAAGTGGAACTTCACCCAGAACATCTCGCCTTCCGCGTTCACGAGGGAATAGGTGTGGCTGGAATAGCCGTTCATCTCCCGCCAGGTCTTCGGGATGCCGCGATCGCCCATGAGATAGGTGACCTGGTGTGCGCTTTCGGGCGAAAGCGTCCAGAAGTCCCACTGCATGTCGTGGTCGCGCATGTCGTTGTCGGCGCGGCGCTTCTGCGAGCGGATGAACTGCTGGAACTTGATCGGGTCGCGCACGAAGAAGATCGGCGTGTTGTTGCCGACCATGTCGAAATTGCCTTCCTCGGTGTACATCTTGACCGAGAAGCCGCGCGGATCGCGCCAGGTATCGGGGCTGCCACGCTCGCCGGCGACGGTCGAGAAGCGGATCAGCACGTCGGTCTTCGCGCCCGGCTGGAATACTTTCGCCTTGGTATATCGGCTGACATCCTGCGTCACCTCGAAATGGCCGAAGGCACCGGAGCCCTTGGCGTGCGGCTGGCGCTCGGGAATGCGCTCCCGGTTGAAATTCGCCATCTGCTCGAGGAGGTAGTGGTCATTGAGGACGATCGGCCCGTCGCTGCCGACAGTGAGCGAATGCTCTTCACTCTGGACACGGATGCCGGCATCATTGGTGGTTGCCGGAGCGGTTTTCTTGCTGCTCATGATCTCGACCTCGCCATTTCGATTGGACTCCCCTGAAGAACCGATCGGCGAAGGCGAAAGTTCCATCCGAGCGTGAATATCCCGGCCGAGCCCAGTCTAGACGAACAGGTCGGGCAGTTTCAGCCGGAGCGTCTGGATGAGATAGGCCGTTTTCATGTCGGCGATGCGCCCATCGGCGAGCATGGCCATCGCTTCTGCCGCCGGCACCTCGATGACCTCGATCTCTTCCCCCTCATGAGCGATCCCGCCGCCCTCGCCGATCCGGTCGGCGACGCCATAAGCGCCAAGATAGAAATACATCTTCTCGGTGGCGCAGCCGGGCATCGACCAGAACACGCCCGTCGGTTCGAGTTCGTTGAGCCGCACCCCCGTCTCCTCCATCGCCTCGCGCCGGGCAGCCTCTGCCGGATCCTCGCCATCGGTAACCCCGGCCGGCGCTTCCAGCAGCAGCGCGTCGGCGCCTTTGAAGAGCGGCCCCACGCGCGGCTGTCGTACCAGTGTCACGACGCGACGCTCCGGATCGTAGGGCAGGACACAGGTCGCGTCGCCATGATCCTCGAGCTGGCGCAAATGCTCGGCGCCATCCGGGCTTTTCATTGTGACGAGATGAAACCGGCCCCAGCCGTCGTGAATGGTCTTGATATTATCGATCACATGCACTGAAACGTCTCCGGGTTGCTTTGCTCATTCACCATAGTTGCCGCCGCCCGCCAACAGGGATCGTCATGACCGCCGAAGCGAAAAACGCATATGTCACGCTCGTCACCAATCACGACTATGCCGATGCGGCGATCGCGCTTGTCCGCTCGCTCGTCCTGACCGGCACCGAGGCCGACATCGTCGTCATGCGTACCGGCGCGGTCGAGCCCGCCGACCTCGAGCCGCTGGCCGCCCTCGGCGCGCGCTGCGTGGAGGCGGAATTGCTCGACACCTCGCCCGAATTCAACGCCCGCCACCAGCGCGACCGGCTGCATGCGAATGCGCCCTTCACCAAGGGCAACAAGCCGGCCTTCCACACACCGCTCGACAATTTCGCCAAGCTGCGCCTGTGGGAGCTGGAAGAATACGACAATGTCGTCTTCATCGACGCCGACGCGCTGGTGGTGCGCAATATCGACCGGCTGTTCGCCTATCCGGAATTTTCCGCCGCGCCGAATGTCTATGAGGGGCTTGCCGACTTCCACCGGCTGAATTCCGGGGTCTTCACCGCCAAGCCGTCGACGGCAACCTTCGCGAAGATGATGGAACGACTCGACCGGCCGGACGTCTTCTGGCGGCGCACCGACCAGACCTTCCTGCAACATTTCTTCCCCGACTGGCACGGGCTGCCGGTCTTCGACAACATGCTGCAATATGTCTGGTTCAACCTGCCGGACCTGTGGGACTGGAAATCGGTGCATGTCGTCCACTACCAGTATGAGAAGCCCTGGCAGGAAGACCATCCGAAGCGCGCGCAGTTGCAGCCTCTGATCGATCTCTGGCGGGCATTCAGAACCGGCGAGGCTATTCCCGACATCGACGCGCTGCCCAATCCGGTCGCCTCCGAATGAAGGTTCTCGTCACCGGCGGAACCGGCTATGCGGGCCGCTTTATCGTCGAAGCCTTGCTGGCTGCAGGCCATGCTGTCTCCGTGTCGGGCCGATCGGAATCCGAGCAAAACTTCTTCTCGGGGCCGGTGGACTTTTTGTTCGGCGACCTCGACCCGGACAACGCCTCGCCTGCCCTGTTCGAAGGCTGCGACGCTTTCGTCCATGCCGCCTTCCACCACATCCCCGGCAAGTTCCGCGGCGGCGAAGGCGACGATCCGGAGAGTTTTCGCCGGCTCAATATCGACGGTTCGCTGGCGCTGTTCGAAACCGCGAAAAAGGCCGGTGTCGGGCGCGCCGTCTTCCTTTCGAGCCGCGCCGTCTACGGCACCCAGCCGTCCGGCTCCTTACTCACGGAAGAAACCGAACCGCATCCCGACACGCTCTATGGCGAGGTGAAACGCACGGTCGAGCTGGGCATCGCGGCCATGGCGGACGAGGCCTTCCTGCCCGCCACGCTGCGCGTCACCGGCATTTACGGCCCCGCCGGGCCGGGCCGACGGCACAAATGGGCCGATCTCTTCGCCGACTTCGAAGCGGGCAGGCACATCGTTCCCCGTGTCGGTACCGAGGTGCATGGCGACGACATGGCGGCGGCCGTGCGGCTGATGCTTGAGCACGACGCCGACGCCATCCGTTCGTCCGGTGCGCTGTTCAATGCCTCCGACATCCTGCTCGACCGGCACGACCTGCTTGCGGAATATGCCACCGCAACCGGCTGCGCGAACCCGTTGCCGGAGCGTGCCGATGCCTCGGCCTATAATGCAATGGACTGCTCACCGCTGAAGTCGCTTGGCTGGACGCCGAGAGGCCATCTGGATTTGAGCAGTCTGGCCTAGGCGTAACTCACCACCTCGAACTCGATTCCGTCTTCATCGTCGAAATAGAAGCGGCGGCCGGGCTCGTAGTTGGCATGGTTGTAAGGCTCATACCCCATGGCCTTGACCTTGACCTCCACTGCGTCGAGATCATCGACGGTGATGCCGATATGGTTGAGCCCGCCGCGGGTGAAGTAGCTTTCCGCCGCCGGATCGCCGGGCGTGTCCTTCGAGTAGACCGCGAGATAGGAATCCTCAGCGCCGACATGCACGGTGAAACCTCCGTGGATGGCGCTTCCCTGCCACCGGATTTTCCAGCCGAACAAGTCGCACAGGCGCTCGGCGGTTTTCGTTGGATCGGAAACGGTGACATTGACGTGTTCAAGCGCGGCCGGGGCCATGATTTTCTCCATGAAGCGTTTCGGATTTGCCCTGTCTACAATCTCAAGCTAACTTGAGGTCAAGATATTCTTCGGAGGATTTTTCTTGGCCCTGAAACCGACGGACCGGCTGCCGATCGGGGAACTGGCGCGGCGCACCGGCATCGCCGTTTCGGCGATCCGCTATTACGAGGAACAGGGGCTGATTGCCCCGGACCGCAATGCCGGCGGCCAGCGGCGCTTCCTGCGCTCGGACATACGACGGCTGTCCTTCGTGCTGATCGCCCAGCAATTCGGCTTCACCCTGCCGCAGATCAGGGAAGTGTTGGACAAATTGCCGAATGGCCGCACCCCGAACAAGGCCGACTGGACGAGCATCGGCGAAACCTTCCGTGTCGAACTCGACCGAAAGATCGAGACCCTGACGGAGCTGCGCAAGCGGCTCGACAAATGCGTCGGCTGCGGCTGCCTCTCCCTCACCGACTGCACGCTCTACAACCCAGAGGACCGTGCCGGCAAAAAGGGCACGGGCCCGCGCTATCTGATGGGCGACAAGCCGGAGGGGCCGTGACGCATGGACGGGCCAGGAAGGGGAAGCGGCGGGCCGGGTGGGACAAGGGTGGGAACCAGTCCCGCGGTCCGGCGGGAAACCGGGAAAACCTGACCGGTGCCCTGTGCCACCACGCCCGGTTGACGCGGCCCGCCACTCATTGTGAAAACGCGTTTTAACGGCTCCGGTTCCCCTCTATCCTGCATCTTGCTGCAGCTGGCGTCTGGCGGCTTGACCCGTACGCCGCGGATTTTCGCCGCCGGCCTGACCAAACCGGAACCGGGAGACCCATGGCCGAAAAAGATTACCATGCGTTTCGCGAGACGCATGTTTCGCTGTTGCCACTGGCCGTCGGGCTGGTGTTCTTTGCGGCGTCCCTGACGCCGTCGCTAATCCCGCGCGAATGGTTCGTCCAGGGCATCCTCGGCGGACTGGTCATGGCCATAGGCTACATGGCCGGTCGCTTCGCCCTGACGCTGTGGCGGCTGGCCGAACTTCCGCTGCCGCGCGGCCGGATCGCCACGGCCGGAGATCTCCTCGCCCTCCTTCCGGCCGTAGCCATCGCGGTCTGGAACCTGTTTCGCGCCACCGACTGGCAGAACAGCGTGCGCATCCGCGTCGCGATGGAGCCGACGGACGGCGTCCACGCGTTGCGCGTGCTGTTGCTCGCCATGCTGGTCTTCCTTCTGTGCTTCGTGCTTGGCCGGCTGGTGCAGCATTTCTACGACCTCCTGCGCAATCGCCTCGACATCGTCATGCGCCGGCGTACCGCCAATATTCTCGGCCTCGTCGCCGTCGGTGCGATCCTCTTCATCGGCACCCGCGAGGGTATCCTGCCAGCCGCGATGGACGCCGCCGACGATTTCTATGAGACGGGGCAGGATCTCTTCGACCCGGAAGTTTCACCGCCGCCCGATCCGCGCATGGCCGGAAGCGTCGCATCGCTGGTCGACTGGGGCGCGATGGGCAGGCCCGGACGCGACTTCATCCGCGGCGGACCGGATGAAGACACGATCTCCGCCTTCACCGACCGACCGGCAAAAAAACCGATTCGCGTCTATGTCGGCCGCGCCCAGGCCGAGACGCCCGAGGAGCGCGCGCAGATCGCGCTGGCCGAACTGAAGCGCCTCGGCGCCTTCGAGCGCAAGGTCCTCATCGTGGCGAGCCCGACGGGAACCGGCTGGCTGGACCCCGGGGCGCATGGCACGGTCGAATATATGCATGACGGCGACGTCGCGACGGTCGCGGTGCAATATTCCTATCTGCAGTCGCCGCTGGCGCTGATCTTCGAAACCGCCTCCGGCCTCGATCAGGCAACGGCGACGATGCATGCGATCTATTCCTACTGGACCTCGCTGCCGCCGGACCGCCGCCCGGAATTCTACCTTCACGGCATCAGCCTCGGGGCATGGTCCTCCATGTATGCCTTCGACATTTTCCAGATGGTCAACGACCCGATCGACGGAGCGCTGTGGGCCGGCCCGCCCTTTACTTCGGATCTGTGGCGGCGCGCGGTGGCGGCGCGCAATCCCGGCTCGCCCTATGTGCTGCCGCAGGTGGGCCAGGGTGAACTGTTCCGCTTCGCCTCGCAATTTTCCGATCCGCATGACGATGGCGCGCCATGGGGGCGCATGCGCATCGTCTTCCTCCAATATGCCTCCGATCCGATCGTCTTCTTCGATCGCAGCGCGATCTGGCGCAGGCCGGTCTGGATGCGCGAACCGCCCGCGCCCGACGTTTCGCAGGACCTCTCCTTCACGCCGGTCGTCACCCAGTTCCAGCTGGCGCTCGACATGGCGCTGTCGAAGGAGCTGCCGCAGGGCTATGGCCACAATTACGTGGCCCGCGACTATATCGACGCCTGGCTGGAGGTGACGCAGCCTGAAGGCTGGACGAAAGAGGAGACCGAACGGCTGAAGGCCTGGTGCGGACCGCAATCCGTCCATGGTTGCCATAACGAGAAGAAGGGTCTGTCGATCGGGAAATGAACTCCCGAAAGCCCTGTGCGCCGGCAGAGCGAATCGGCTAGGCTGCATGCGTGCACGGCCCGTGCCTCCCCCCTCCATCGGGAAAGCAGACTTCATGCGGGGCTTCATCGTCATCGAACCGACTGTCGGGTGCGCTGCATAAGGAGGGATTGCGAAAAGGCCCGCAACAGGAGGTTTCGAGATGAAACTGTCTGCTCCCGTCTATGCGCTGAAGCGCGAGGCGAAGGCCCTTTCGCGAAAGCAGAATATTCCGCTCCACATCGCTCTCGACCGGGTCGCCATGCGCGAGGGCTTTTCCGCCTGGAGCCTCCTCGCCGCGAAAGCGGTCGCGAAACTCGGCCCCGTGGACCTGTTCGCATCGCTGGAGCCCGGCGATATGCTGCTGCTCGGCGCGCGGCCCGGCCAGGGCAAGACGATGATGAGCCTGCGGATCGTCGCGGAAGCGATGAAAACGGGCCGGCGCGCCATGTTCTTCACGCTGGACTACACGCCACGGGAGGTGGAGGATCGCTTTCGCCGCATCGGCGAGGATCCCGCCCGCTTCGGCGATCTCTTCACCCTCGACTGTTCGGAGGCGATCGGCGACAGCCATATCATCGAGCGTCTCGCCGATGCGCCGGGCGGAACGATCGCGGTCATCGACTACCTGCAGCTGCTTGACCAGCGCCGCGACAAGCCGGACCTGATGCAGCAGGTGCGTGCCCTGAAGGCCTTCGCCCGCGAGCGCGGCGTGACCTTCATCTTCCTGTCGCAGATCGACCGCAGCTACGACCCTGCGGCAAAGCCCTGCCCCGGCATCGAGGATGTCCGCCTGCCCAATCCGCTCGATCTCGCCCTGTTCGACAAGACCTGCTTCCTGCATGGCGACGCGCTGCGCTTCGCCACCAATCGCTAGGCGCTTTCCAGCGCTGCCAGTTCCTCGTCCGAGAACACCCTGGCGCGGGCGAGGAAGCGTTTCTCGCGGCCATTGTCGAGCGAGAACATGCCGCAGCGTCCGGGCACCACGTCGAGGATCAGCTGCGTGTGTTTCCAGGCCGTGAATTGCGGGCCGGAAATGAACACCGGAACGCCGTCGATCTCGCCCAGCTTGACGTCGCTCGCGCCGACGCGGAAATCTGCGGCCGGATAGCACATCGGCGAGGAGCCGTCGCAGCAGCCGCCGGACTGGTGAAAGATGATCTCGGGATGATCCTGCCGGATTTCCGCGATCAGCTGCCGGGCGGCGTCCGTCGCCTCGACCCGGTTGGGTTGGTCCGTCATGCCTGTCTCCTCCTGTTGAAAAAATGGGGCCCCCGCAGGGGCCCCGGGCTTCTTTGGGAGGATGCGATCAGAAGAAGCCGAGCTTGTTCGGGTTGTAGCTGACCAGCATGTTCTTGGTCTGCTGGTAGTGATCGAGCATCATCTTGTGGGTCTCGCGGCCAATGCCCGATTGCTTGTAGCCGCCAAAGGCCGCATGCGCCGGATAGGCGTGGTAGTTGTTGACCCAGACACGGCCCGCCTGGATGTGGCGGCCGAAGCGGTAGCAGGTGTTCTGGTCGCGAGACCACACGCCCGCGCCGAGGCCGTACAGCGTGTCATTGGCGATTTCCAGCGCCTCGTTCTCATCCTTGAACGTGGTGACCGAGACCACCGGACCGAAGATCTCCTCCTGGAAGACGCGCATCTTGTTGTGGCCGCGCAGGATCGTCGGCTTGATGTAATAGCCGCCCGACAGGTCGCCGCCCAGATCCGCCGCCTCACCGCCGATCAGCACCTCGGCGCCTTCCTGGCGGCCGATATCGAAATAGGAGAGGATTTTCTCCTTCTGCTCGGAGCTCGCCTGCGCGCCGATCATCGTCTCGGCGACACGCGGATCGCCCTGGATGATCGCCGCGGTACGCGTGATCGCCCGCTCCATGAAGGCCTCATAGATGTCTTCGTGGATCAACGCGCGTGAGGGGCAGGTGCAGACCTCGCCCTGGTTGAGCGCGAAGAGGACGAAGCCCTCGATCGCCTTGTCGAGGAAGGCGTCGTCCTCGGCCATCACGTCCTTGAAGAAGATGTTCGGCGACTTGCCGCCCAGCTCCAGCGTTACCGGGATGATGTTCTCGGTGGCGTATTGCATGATCAGCCGGCCCGTCGAGGTCTC
>Ga0070728_10001437_pt1 | contig 35310 bp, 19 predicted proteins | sample tdDd471_FD_66723 | JGI IMG/M metagenome (GOLD analysis project Ga0070728, IMG submission 66723) | Marine sediment microbial communities from the Atlantic coast under amendment with organic carbon and nitrate - tdDd47.1 | ecosystem: Environmental > Aquatic > Marine > Coastal > Sediment | place...
ACCACTCGGCGGTTGCGCCGCCCATCTGCAATTTTCCATTGATAAAATCGAAAGAAATGCCCACTGCCATGGGAAGCAGTCCCAGCACCGTTGTCAAAGCGGTCATGATAACCGGCCTGAAACGCACAAGCCCACCCTGTATGATGGCCTCGTTGTCACCCATACCCCGGGCCCGCAACTGGTTGATATAATCCAGCAGCACAATGGCGTTATTCACCACCACCCCTGCCAGGGATATCACCCCCAAACCGGTCATGACAATGCTGACCGGCTCTCCGGTGACAATCAGAGCCCAGAACACACCCACCAGTGACAGCACCACACTGGAAAGGATAATCAGCGGGGTTGCGGCTGAATTGAACTGGGTAACCAGAATCATAAAGATCAGGAAAATACCGATAAAGAAGGCCCCGGAAAGGAATTCGCTTGATTCCTTCTGGTCTTTTTCTTCACCGGCAAACTCCAGATGATAACCCATGGGAACGTCATAATCAGCCAGCTTCGCACCTGCGGCCGCCAGGGCCTGGGCAGGCAGAATCCCCTGCACATTGGCGCTGACAGTAACCACCCTGCGGGAGTCCACATGCTTGATAGCGCCAAAACCGCTGGCAAACTCGATTTTAGACACTGCCCGCAAAGGCACCGGAACGCCATCTTTGCCCGGCACCGTCAAATCCATAAGATTGTCCAGGCTGTCGCGGTATTCTTCCTTGAGCCGCACCATAATATCGTATTCATCTTCATCAATGCGGTATTTGCTGGCTTCGCTGCCGTGGAAGGCAGTGCGGATTGCACCGGCAATGGCCTGTGTGCTGGTGCCTACCCGCATGGCGGCTTCCCGGTCAACCAGCACCCGCATCTCCGGACGCCGCTGCTCGTAATCGTCACGAACATCAACCACGCCTTTGATTTGCTTTATCTTATCCTGCACCTGATGGGAAAGCTCTCCCAGTTTTTCAAAGTCCTTGCCGGATATCTGTATAACCAGCGGCGCTCTGGTGGGAGGGCCCATTTCCTGCACCGCCACTACAACCCGTGCTCCGGCGATGTCCTTTGTTTCCTCACGGATACGCTCAATGGTATTGTTGGGATCTTCCACCAGCTTTTCATAATCAAGAAAATCAACAGTTACCATAGCAGTGTTGGTGGATGGTGTGCTCCAGCCACCGGCGGTACCGGTATCGGCGATCACTTCTTCCACGTTCTTCTCGCCCTCAAGAGCTTTTTCGATGCGCCGGACGATAGTATCGGTGGTATCCAAAGACATACCTTCGGGGCCGGTAATGGATACCTGGGCGGCCTCGGGGGTTGTGGACGGGAAGAACACCACTCCATTGAAGTTAATTACCATCAGAGCAAAAGACCCTATGAAAACCGTGATTCCCATTGCAATGGTAATCCATGGCATCCGGATGGAACCTTCGAGAACCCGACGATACATTTTCAGTATCGCCCAGGTGGGAACGCTTTCTTCGGCCATGATGTTTTTGGGGTCATGTTTCAGGAACCGGGAACACACCACCGGGTTGATGACCAGCGCCACAAAGAGACTGGCTATCAGAGTGATAATAATGGTCTTGGGTAAAAATCCCATGAACTGTCCGGTAATTCCCGGCCAGAACAGCAATGGGATAAACACGCTGACCGTGGTGGCAGTTGAGGTAATAATGGGCCAGGAAACCTCATCCACCGCGCGCAGAGTGGCCTTTATAAGGCCCACGTCCCCCATGTGGGCGTGCCGGTATATATTTTCCACAATAACAATGGCATTATCCACAAGCATACCAAGGGCCAGAATCAGCGAAAACAGCACGATCATGTTCATGGTCATGCCCAGCATCCGCAACACCACAAAGGTAATCAGCAGACTCATGGGAATGGCGATGGCCACAAAGACGGAGTTACGGAACCCCATGAACATAAACAGGGACAGAATAACCAGTATCAGTCCGGTGATGATATTGTTTTCAAGACTCAGCACCTGATCCCGGACATACTTTGAGTGATCGTTGATATACGCAAAGGCTGTGCCCTCGGGCAACTGCGGGGACAGTGCTTCCATGGTTGCCTTTAGCTCATCGGAAATATCCAGAAGGTTTTCCCCTGCCCGCTTGGAAATACTCAGGGAGATTGACGGCACACCGTTTCGCCGTGAATAGGTATCCGCGTCTTTGAAACCGAAACGGACATCCGCAAGATCCCGAATGCGAATGACCTCACCGCCGGATTTCTTTACCACAATATCGGCGATATCTTTGTAGTTATCATATTCACCTGGCACCCGAAGCAAAAACTTGTCCCTGCCTATGCGGATATCACCACCGGGAATGTTTACGTTTTCCCGGGCAATGGATGACTGGACTTCGTAGAGACTCAGGGAATAGAAGGCAAGACGATCCGGGTCAACATTGACCTGCACTTCCCGTTGCAGACCGCCCACAAGATTTACCTTCAGCACACCCTTTACGGTTTCCAGTTCCTCCTGCACCTTTTCCGCCACATCACGCAACTGAACAATATCGTATGGGGCGGACATATTTATCATGAGGATGGGGAAATCGCTGAAGGCAATTTCGCTGATGGCCGGTTCTTCAATATCCTTGGGCATTTCCGGCTTAACGATATTCACCTTTTCCCGCACAAGCTGCAAAGCATTGTCGATATCCATAGTAGGCAGGAATTTGATGGCAATGGCGGAAATACTCTCTGCGCTGGTAGAGGTCATCTCATCAATATTCTTGATATTTTTGAGTTCTTTTTCCAGCTTGTGAGTTATCAGGGATTCGATATCCGCCGGAGCAACACCAAAATATGCCGTAGTTACCAGCACATAAGGAATCACGATATCCGGGCTGGCCTCCTTTGGAAGATCCTGATAGGACTTCAGACCGAAAATAACCAGCATCAAAGCGAGAATGCCAACAGTAGTGGCATAACGAACCGCATATTTTGTAGACAGCATAAGATTGTTTCCCGATGCTTGTGTTATTCAGCCTGGCTGTAAGCGTTCCACGCGGTCTGAACGTGGCCTTTAACCACGGCCACCGATTGCATGTCAACGATATCCTGATATCCCACAATCACCAGTTGGTCACCGGGATTGAGTCCCTTTTCGATTCTGATGAAATCACCTTCACTGCCGCTCATGACAACCTTGCGGACCACTGCTTTGCCGCCATCCACCACATAAGCAATTTTGCCATCGCGGGTATCCCGCAGGGCATTATAGGGCACCACAATGGAATCTTCGAAATGGCGGCGGGTCAGCTGCAATCTTGCCTGCATACCGGCCTTGAGTTGCATGTCCTTATTGTCCACTGCCAGTTCCACCGGAAAGGTGCGGCTCATGGCGTCGGCAATCAAACCGATTTTTGTGACCCGGGCGGGAATACCGCTGCTGTCGGGCAGGGACACTGGCATGATCAGGGCTGTGGCGTTTTCACGGATATAGCTGATGTCTTTTTCCGGCACGCCAACCACAAGTTTGAGGGTATCAATACGGGCGATCTGCACTACCGGGGAACCCGGAGCAATGATTTCGCCTTCTTCAACATACTTGCGGACAATATGACCGCTGAAAGGAGCGCGGATCCTTCCCTGAGACAACTGTACATCAAGGGCCTGAACCATGGCACGGGCCTGTTCAACCCGGGCTTTGGCAGCTTCAAAGTCCTTTTGGGTGACGCTGCCTTTATCTTTAAGGGTTAAAAAGCGCTGATAATCCGCCTCTGCGGTAACCAAAGGAGCCGCTGCCTGATCCCTCTGAGCCTTAAGCAAACGTAAATCAAAATAACCAATCAGCTTGCCCTTGGCAATGTAATCACCGTCATCAACCTTAAGACGGGAAAGCTTGCCGCCGATTTCCGAAGACACGTTCTGAATCCGGTCCGGCTGCAAGGTGCCGTGCAGGGTAATCATTTCGTCAAAGGGCTGGGTTTTGAGTGTCAGCACTTCCACGTTTACAGATTTGACTTTCACCGCTTTTTCCGGTGCGGTCTCCTCGCTTTTGGCTTCACCCTGACAGGCGCTTGCGCCAAAGGATGCTACAACCAAAATGAACGCCAGGAAAATCGTCATACTGCTGTTTGATTTTGTACGCTGTTCCATGTTGCCCAATCTCCACTGTTTTTCAGTTGGAAGAATAATCTATTGCTTTCAAAAACCGTTGTGTCACCGCACGAACCTCTTGTGGCCCCAGGGTATACCCCTTTTCCACCAGAAGCTTGTGCATCCGTATATTGACAACACCGATAAGTGACAAAATTGTTTCCTCAATATTGAGATTTTTATCAATCTGTCCTTTTTCCTGTGCTTCTGCAAACCACTGCAGCATGGTTTCGCTGCGCTCCACCGTGGCATGGTTACATCCCTCTGTGGGATTTGCCATACCCGGCCCCGGAGTATCTTTGGGGAAAGCAAACACTACATTGCGGATAAAGAACATAATCCAGTGAGGGTATTTTTCCGCATAGCTGAACATATTGGACACAAAGGATTCAATCTTTTCATGAAGCGGCCCGTTGGGATCCGGCACACTGAAAATATCTTCCATCATGTGTTCGGTAACGTACAGCCGGGCGGCATCAAAAAGCTCATCCTTGTTTTTGAAGTGGTAATACAGCGCCGGTTTGGTCACACCCACATCGTCCGCAAGCTGTCGCATTGATACGGTATTGAATCCTTCGGTGGCAAACATCCTGATGGATGCATCCAGTATTTTGTCCTTCAAATCCGAGCGTCCGTTTCCGTGCTCGGCAGAAGAAGTATCTCTATGTAAACGTGCATCTTTCATTGTTTAGCTCCTACACTTACTTACCGGTCGGTAAGCACTCTAAACCCTAGACAAAACTTCTGTATTGTCAAGGGTAAAGCCCCTTGACCAATGCCAAAAACACATTAGATTATCATTCAGGATATTTCTGGACATAACATGCTTATACATGAGGAGCTCAATGCTTGATACCATTCGCAGCCGTCGTTCAATCCGTGCATTTACCGGAGAAGCCGTAACCAAGGAACAACTGCGGGATATTCTCAGCGCCGCCATGGCCGCGCCATCGGCCCGCAACCGCAAACCCTGGGAGTTTCTGGTGGTGACGGAACCCGATAAAGTCTCTGCTATCTGTAGCGCTCATCCCTACGCGGCCTTTGGGGAAAAAGCGGGGGCGGTGATTATCCCCTTTGGCAATCCCGAAGGCAATGACTACCTGCATCAGGATCTTGCGGCGGCAACACAGAACATGCTGCTGGAAATCAGCTCTTTGGGGCTTGGCAGCACATGGTGCGGCATGAACGAAGAACGGCAAGCCGCAGTGCGGGCGGTGACAGGCATCCCGGAGCATCTGTGGCAGTTTGCGGTGCTCCCCATCGGCGTACCCGCAGAAACCAAGGATGCCCATAACACTTTTTACGAAGATAAGGTTCACTGGGAAGAATACTGATGGGCAAGATTGTCATTACCGGCGCTACGGGGCTTGTGGGACAGGCCCTGGTGCCGCCGTTGATGAAGCGCGGGTATGACATTATCGCCGTGAGCCGTAACCCCTATAATGTTCATGCCGCTTTAAGCCCTGATGTTAAGGCGGTAAGCTGGGAGCCCTTTGGTGACGAAACACTGGTGTCACATGTGGACGGTGCCGACGCGGTTATTAACCTAGCGGGCGAAAACGTTGGGCACGGACGCTGGACACCCCAGCGTAAACTGAAAATTATAAACAGTCGTGTTGACGCCACCCGCCGCATTGTGGAAGCCATCGGCATGGCGGAAAAGCGGCCAAAGGTATTGCTGCAAGCGTCAGCCATTGGTTTTTATGGCGTAGACCGCCGTATTATCGCCACGGAATCCTCCCCGCGGGGCGAAGGGTTCCTTTCTGAAGTGTCCTATGCCTGGGAGCAGGAAGCCCTGCCCATAGACAGTACCGAAACCCGGCTGATACGGATGCGTATTGGTGTGGTGCTTGCCAAAAACGGCGGAGCCTTTCCCCGGTTGAAACTGCCCTTTATGTTCTTTTTGGGAGGGCATCCCGGCAGCGGCAAGCAATGGCTCAGCTGGATACACATCAGCGACCTGGTATATGCCATGATTTTCCTGCTTGAAAACGATAACGCCGAAGGCGTATACAACATGACCGCCCCGCATCCGATACGCATGAGCGAGTTTTCTTCTGTTTTGGGTCGCCAGATGAAGCGTCCGTCCCTGTTTAAGGTTCCCTCTACCGCCATGCGGCTTGCCATGGGAGAAATGGCCGACGAAATGGTACTCAATGGTGCCCGGGTAAACTCCAACCGCCTACCGGAGGCAGGATACCGCTTCCGCTATCCAACCATCATAGAAGCGGTGGATGACCTTCTTAACCGCTGAAGTTTCCCTTTAAAACAACACCGCCGGCCACAAAGACCGGCGATGCATTCATTATTCATAATAGTTTCAGGGATTTTTCCATTTAATGGAACAGCCTATACTGGGAACCTGCTCCTGTGGACCTTCACCGGTTTCCGCAATCTGTTTCATGGCCTCAAAAAGGTCACGCCGTGCGTCCGGGCCGGGATCTTCCTTGCCACCTTCGTCTATACGGCCACGGTACTGGAGCTTGCGCTCACTATTGTATCCAAAGAAGTCCGGGGTGCAGACAGCTTCGTAGGCCCGGGCGACATCCTGGGTCTCGTCAAAGAGATAGGGAAAAGGAAAGTTCTTTTCCGCTGCCCATTTCTTCATATTGTCGTATGAATCCTCGGGGAAGTTCACAGCATCGTTGGAGTTTATTGCCACCACGCCGATGCCACGCTCCTTCAGTTCCCGGGCATCCCTGATAATGCGGTCAATGGCCCCTTTAACATAGGGACAATGATTGCACATAAAGATAATCAGGGTTCCATTGAGGCCTTCTATATCTGCTAAACTGTAGATGTTGCCGTCAACGCCGGGCAGTGAAAAATCAATTGCGGGTTCGCCAAAATCGCATACCGGGGTTTCTGCTCGTGCCATGTGTTATCCTCCAGTCAAAACAACGTCACACTACATACACACAACTCCTTAATTATATTAGACATAAACGCATTTGCCCTTTTGGCAAGGGGGATGGGCGAAATTCCTTTGATTTAGCTCTGCAGATATCTTACAGTACCAGATAAGTACATGAGACCACGCCGTTTAAAAGGAGACAGGTTTATGGCAGACAAAACCCCCACAACTGCGCCCGCACCACAGTCAACAGATCCTAAACACCTGCCCTGGGGCAAAATCATCGGAGCCCTTATCGTGCTGCTCATTGCCAGTTTTGCGGCAATATATTATGCCATGCAGCCGGGCATTGATTCGGTTGATACTGCTGATGATACTGTTGTGGTGGTCAGTGATTTCACACCTGACGGTGAGATTCTTGCGGCGGCAACCAATATCAATGTTGATTTTAATAAAGAAGTTGTGGGCGCTGACCAGGTTGGTCAGATAAGCGGTGCAGCCCTGCTTGACATCTCCCCGGCACTTTCTGGCCAGTACCGCTGGATCTCCCGCTCTGCCTTCCGCTTTATCCCGGATAAGCCCCTTTCTGATGGCACGGAATACACCGTCACCGTTCGGGACGATATATTCAAAAAGTCTCCGCTTACTCTGGGCGGACAGCGCATATACAGCTTCAAAACCACCGCCTTTGCCATAACCGATACCTCGGTCAATGTCCGCTATACCGACAGCAAGCATAAAAAAATCAAAACCCTTATCGATTTCAGCTTCAATTATCTTGTCAGCCCCAGGGCGCTGGAACAAAGCCTGCTGGTGAACATCGATCAGGAAGGCACCACCAGTTTTCATGTGACGCAGAAAAATCCCGGCACCCATTTAACAGTTGAAACCAAAACCATTGCCGCCACAAAGAAATCACGCAAGGTACGGGTGTCACTGAGTCGTCCCCTGAAGGCCGATGTGGGTAACATGGAAATACGGGCCTTTGAGCGCACCATGACCATGGAAGGCAAAAAGAGCCTTAAAATCCAAAATATACAGCCTTCGCAGCAGGGAGACACCAATTTCAATATCCGGCTTCGCTTTTCTTCCTATATTGATCCCAAAAGGGCGAAGAATTTTATCGAGGTCTCTCCAGCCGTTGAATACCGGGTCTCCAGTTCATGGAGAAACATTATTCTTCAGGGCGATTTTAAGTCCGGCAGCACCTACACCGTTGATGTTAAAAAAGGCCTTGTGGGCGAAGACGGCGCCCTGCTTGAGATCCCCTTCTCCCGCAGGGTAGTTATCCCGGACTTCGAACCCTCGGTAAAATTCGCCTCACCGGGGCTGTATCTGCCCCTTAAAGGCTCCGGCAATGTCAGGGTCAACTCCGTAAATGTGAAGAAAATTAACGTATCGGTGACCCGTGTCTTTGCCAACAACATTGTTCATTTTCTAAAGGGCGATGACGGATACGGCTATTACGGCGATTTTGGCTACGGCTCGACTTCACCGGAACAGCTGGGCAAAAATCTGTGGAACAAAGACATGTCCGTTGCCGCCAAACGCAATCAGGTCATCACCAGCGACATTGATATCGGCAGCTTTGTCGAAGAAAAATACCAGGGCGTGTTTGCGGTTACCGCCCGGGATGACGACAGTTACTGGCGTCGCGAAAGCAAGATGATTGTCGCAACAGACATGGGCGTTATTGGAAAGGTTTCCGACAACAAGCTGATGGTGTTTGTCAATTCCCTTAAAACCCTCAAGCCCTATGCAAGCGCCACGGTTACTCTTATCAGCAGAACCAACCAGGTGATGGCCACAGCCAAAACCAGCGTATCGGGCATGGTGACCTTCAACAATCTGGGCACCCTGCGCAAAGAATTCACTCCTTATGTGATTACGGTATCCAAAGGCAAGGACTTCTCTTTTTTGAAGTTCGCAAATACCCGGGTGCCTGCGGCTGATTTCGATGTTGGCGGCAACAGCATTCCCCAGGCATGGCAGTACCGCAGCTATCTGTACACCGACCGGGGCGTGTACCGTCCCGACGACAAAGGGCATCTGGTCGCCATTATCCGCAACCGGGATTTGACGGAACCCACATCAATACCGGTCAAACTGACGGTGCGTGCGCCGGATGGCCGTAAATTCAAAACCTTTGCATCGAAAATCGGGGATGGCGGACTGGTCAGCTTTGATCTGGAGTTCCCCCGCTGGGCCAAAACCGGTCATTACAGCGCCACCCTTTCCATGACCACCGGAGATACACTGGGCACCCTGGGCTTCCAGGTAGAAGACTTTATGCCGGATCAGATCAAGGTGGAAACCGCCACGGAAAAACCTGACTACAAACCCGGCGACACCGTGAACATCGATGTTACCGGCACCATGTTGTTTGGGCCTCCGGCGGCAGGCAAATACGTTGAAGCAACTGTCCGCATCAATTCCATGACCTTCCGTCCAAAAGATTACGGCAGCTTTAGCTTCCACAACAGCAACAACAAATTCAGCGGCATGACCCGGGAACTTGGCGATACAGTCCTTGATGACAAAGGACAGCACCGCTTCAGTCTGCCGCTGGAAGACAACTATACACCGCCGTCCGCGCTCAAAGGCGTTGTCTACGCCACGGTACGGGACGAAGGCGGGCGCTCGGTATCCGGTTCAACGTCCTTTACCATTCACCCCTATCCTGTGTATGTAGGTCTTGCCAAAACAGAGGAAGGGTATGCCTCTCCCGGTGAGGTCACAGAGTTTGAAGCTATCGCCCTGACCCCGGAAGGCAAGCCGGTTTCCGGGCGCGAAGTCGAAGTGGAACTGTACCGCAACGTATGGCACACAACCCTCAAACGTGACAGCCGTGGACGGTATCGTTACACCTCCGAAAAAGAGCGCACCAAAATAGAATCCAATACCATTACCACTAAAAAGGGAGTGGTGAAGTTTTCATTCACACCCAAGGAATACGGCTCCTACGAGGTTATGGCAACGGACAAAGCCAGCGGCGCATCCAGCTCAATCTCTTTTTATGCGTCGGGTTGGGGCTATTCCCCCTGGGCCATGAGCAAACCGGACCGCCTGAATATCGATCTGGATAAAACCGAATACGCCCCGGGGGACATCGCTACATTGCAGGTACGGGCTCCCTTTAGCGGCAAGCTGATACTCACGGTGGAGCGGGACAGCATTGAGGAAACCCGCATCATCGACATGAAAGAAAACACCGCCAGCATACGACTGCCGGTGAAAGCCGACTGGGCGCCCAACGTATACGTTGTGGGCAGCCTGATTCGCAGCACCGATGGCCTGGAGGAACAGGCCCCGGCCCGTGCCTTTGGCGCATTTCCCCTAAAGGTCTCCTACAAAAAATACACCCTTGACGTGAACATCGACGCACCCAGGGAAATCCGTCCGGACAAAGACATCAAAGTAACGGTATCGGTTCCCAAAGGCGGCGCACGGGCCCATGTAACGCTGGCGGCCGTGGATGAAGGTATCCTTCAACTGACCGGCTTTGCCTCCCCCAACCCGCTTAAGCATTTCTTTGCCAAGCAGCGTCTGGGCGTGGATACCCACGACATGTACGGATTTCTGCTGCCGGATATCGAATCTGCGGCGCACAAGTCATCCTCCGGCGGCGGCGCGGATATGCAACGGCAGAAAAACCTCAATCCCATTGCGGTCAAGCGGGTCAAACCGGTGGCCCTGTGGAGCGGCGTGGTGGAACTGGACGGAAGCGGCAAAGCAACCATCCCCATGCATGTGCCACAGTTCAACGGCTCCTTGCGCCTGATGGCGGTGGCGTCCAAAGGCGACCGCTTTGGCTCTGCGAAACAAAACCTGACAGTGGCGGACACCATTGTGCTGCTGCCCACGGTTCCCCGTTTTCTTGCACCCAAAGACAACTTCAAACTGCCGGTCTCGGTATACAACAACACCGGCAAAGACGGCTCCTTTACCGTAACCATGAAAACCGAAGGCCCGGTAAGCTTTGCAAAGGCAAAAGAGACGGTCAGCATTCCATCCAAAAAGGAAGCCCATCTTATGTTTGACGGCAGCGTGGAAAACGCGGTTGGCGCTGCATCCATCACGGTGACGGCTTCCGGCAACGGTCAGAGCACCGTCGATGTCACCGATCTGCCGGTACGGCCGGTAAATCCCCTTACCATCGAATCCGGCAGCGGCACCATTGACCCGGGCAAAACTGTTGCCGTGGAGCTACCCGGCGATTACCTGCCAGGCACAGCCATTCCCCGTCTGGTGATAACCGGTCTGCCCACCGCCAAATTGGGCGGCACCCTGCAATATCTGTTGAAATACCCTTACGGTTGCCTGGAGCAAACCACCTCCAAAGCCTTCCCCCTGCTGTATTTCCAGGATCTTGCAAAGGCCATTGCGCCGGAACTCTTTGATGACTATTCTGCGGATTACTATGTGAACGAGGCCATCAAAAAGCTGGAGTCCATGCAGTTTGGCGGCGGGTCTTTTTCCGTGTGGCCCGGACATTCCTCCTCCCATGCTTACAGCAGCATTTATGCTTCCCATTTTCTTGTGGAAGCAAAGAACGCCGGATACCTGGTGCAGGACAGCACCATTGACGGCATCCGCAGAAATATGGAAGTTATAACCGGTCGGTCTTTATCCAGTGACCGAAACTGGAAGCGACGCAATTCCCTGGACCGCCGTGTGTATGCCCTGTATGTACTGGCACTGATGGGCGACCCTGATACCGGCAGCCAGATGTACCTGAAGGAAACTGAACTTGATAACATGAGCGCGTATTCCCGTCTGCGGCTTGCCTCGGCATTTGCCTATGCCAACGACATGAAAACCGCCAAAGAACTGCTGCCCCAAAAGATTGTCCCCTCCACCGACAGCAAGCGGGAAACCGGCTACAACTTCAACTCCTCCACCCGGGCCAACGCCATTATGCTTGGCACCCTTACGGATATAGACCCGGATAACCCCGCAGTGGCGGTACTGGCCAACCGGCTGGTGCAATCATCAAAGGTTGGCAGATATTACACGACCCAGGAAAACGCCATGGCCATGCTGGCCCTTGGAAAGATGTTCAAAGCCAAAGGCAACGGCACATGCAGTGGAAGCGTAAAAGCAGGATTCGCCACCCTTGCGGAGTTTGATGATAAAGGCGTCACCCTGAACAAAGCCGATCTTGCGGGTAAAACCCTGAAGATATCCGCCTCCGGTGATGGCGCATGCTATTACTTCTGGCAGGTTGAAGGCGTCAGCGTCACGAAAACCGCCAAAGAATACGACGTTGATGTAGAGGTACGGCGCACCTATTTAAACAAGGACGGCGAGTATCTGGATCTGAATCACATTCCCCATGGCGAACTGGTGGTAGCGGAAATCGAGATACGCGCCACCGGTGATGATGTCCGTAATCTTGTCATCGTGGACATGCTTCCCGCCGGTTTTGCCATTGAAAACCCCCGGCTGGAAAGCCGCCAGAGTCTTGACTGGCTGGATAAACGCTACGAACACAAAGACCGCTTCTATACCGAATACATGGACATGCGGGACGACCGCCTGATTTTATTCGGCGATGTATACAGCAAACGACCCCGGGTATTTTACTATGCCCTGCGGGCGGTGACGCCTGGAACCTTTACCGTGCCCAGCATCAAGGCCGAGGCCATGTACAACCCGGTTATTACCAGTGTGGCGTCTTCATCGCAGATAACGGTTGAAGCTGGCAAATAGAGTGAACCGGCTGCGGAAACTTTGCATAGGGGTGTGCGGTGTTGTTGTTACAATGGCATTGCTTCTGGCCATCCTGTGGATTGCCTTTCCCCTGCAAAAGGAAAAGCTTAGCCCTGAAAGTGCAACCATAGTCTACAGCCGGGATGGAGAACCGCTGAGGTTTTTTATCACCTCAGACGAGATGTACCGTATCCGCACTCCGCTGCAACAGATGTCACCGGAACTGCGGCGGCTGGTGGTAGCCTACGAGGACCGCTATTTCTTCAGCCATCCGGGGCTCAATATTCCTGCGATATTGCGTGCAGCGGTGCAGAACATCAGCAGCGGGCGCGTTGTATCCGGCGCATCTACCATTACCATGCAACTGGCCCGCATGATGGACCCAAAGCCCCGTACCTTAACCTCAAAACTCATCGAAGCATTCCGGGCCTTGCAGATTGAAGCCGCATTTTCCAAGGATGAGATTCTTGAGCGTTACCTGAATATGGTGCCTCTTGGCGGCAACATCGAGGGCGTGGGAGCAGCAGCCATGCTCTACTTTGGCAAAAGCCCGGCAGAACTCAGCTATGGTGAAGCCGCGCTTTTAGCCATCATTCCTAATTCCCCGGCCCGTTATCGTCCCGACCGCAACCCCAAGGCCGCCCGGGGTGCTCAGATGAAACTGCTGAAGCGCCTGCTTGAGCAGAAGGTGCTTTCACCACAGGAATACGCCAGCGCACAGGCGGTGGGCGTTCCCCGCTCTCTTCACACCCTGCCCTTTGAAGCTCCACATCTTGCGCGGCATCTCAAAACCCTGTATCCGGCAGAGCCCGCAATAACCAGTACCATATCCCTGCCGTTGCAGCATATGGTTGAGTCGGTAATAAAACGCCACAGCCGCAGCAACCGCCTGCACGATATCGGGCAGACTGCGGTGGTGATTCTGGACAACGCCACCGGCGAGGTACTTGCCCATGCGGGGTCTGTTGATTTCTTTGATGAAGAACATGAAGGACAGGTTGACGGCGCGCTTGCCCCGCGCTCTCCGGGCTCAACCCTCAAGCCCTTTGTATTTGCTCTGGGCATTGACCGGGGGCTGGTGAGCCCCGGGCAGATTGTGTCCGACGTGCCGGTAGCGTACGACAGCTATGCACCGGAAAACTACGATGCCACATTTCATGGTTATGTCTCCCTGCGGAGTGCCCTTGCACGGTCGTTGAACATTCCTGCGGTCAACATGCTTGCCCGCCTTGGCAAAAATGGTTTATACCCTCTGCTTAAAAGGCTTGAAATATCCACCATAACCCGTCCTGAAAACGATTACGGTCTTGCCATGGTGCTTGGGGGCTGCGAAATGAACCTGCAGGGACTGACCGCCCTGTATCGCGCCCTTGCCACCGGCGGACTGTATCTACCCCCCATCACGAGTCTCCCGAGGGGCTCACACCAGCCAGACCGCATTGTTTCCGATGCCACAGCCTTTATCATCACCGATATTCTTTCTGAAGTAAATCGCCCCGACGTCCCCAGTCATTGGGACTATGCCCACGGCATTCCCAAAGTCGCCTGGAAAACCGGCACCTCCTACGGTCACAAGGACGCCTGGAGCATCGGCTATAACCGCGTATATACCGTTGGCGTATGGGCGGGAAACTTTGACGCCACCGGTGCTCCGGAACTGGTGGGCAACCAGACTGCGGCGCCGATTCTCTTTGATATCTTCAACAACCTGCCAGAGGTTGCGGATACCGGATGGTTTTCGAAGCCCGATAGTGTGGGCACCCGGGAAGTGTGCGCCCTTTCGGGCATGCCCGCGTCCCCGGACTGTCCCCACCGCAAAACCGATTATTATATTCCTATGGTCTCTCCGGGGCGAACCTGCACCATGCATGTTGGCTATGATATCGATGATCCCACTGGCCACCGCCTGTGTTCCCGCTGCCGCGAAGGCAAACAATATACCCGCAAGGTGTATACCCGCTGGCCCCCGGATATCGCCGGATGGCTGAGCAGTAACGGGTATCCCATGGATGCCATACCAGATCACAACCCCGACTGTACTGCGCCCCAGTCCGGCAAAGGACCGCTGATTGTCTCGCCCACCTCTGAGGCTGATTATGTGATACGCAAGGGAGCTCCGCTGAAATACCAGCAGATCAAGCTACAGGCCTCCCCGTCAAACGACGCCTCTGAAATATTCTGGTTTGTGGACGGCACGCTGGTGTACACCGGACCGCCCTCAAAGGATGTCTTTTACACGCCGGTGGCGGGCAAGCACGAGTTTGTTTGCGCCGACGACCTGGGACGCACTTCCAGCGTCACCGTAACCATCAGACAATAAAAAACCGGCACCCCATATCGGGATGCCGGTGTATTTTCTTACAAGGTGCTGCTTAGGTCTCGTTGGGCAGTTCGCCAAGTTCTTCAAGGGTGAAGACCGGGCCGTCTTTGCACACGAACTGGTGACCGACATTGCAGCGACCGCACATGCCGATGCCGCATTTCATCCGGTTTTCAAGGGACAGATAGATCTGATCGTGCTTGAATCCCACGCGGTCCAGAACCGGCATGGTGAATTTCAGCATGGCCGGGGGACCACAGATGATGACGATGGCGTCGCTGGGGTCTTTGATCTTTTCTTCCACCACGGTCGGGACGAATCCAACGTTGCAGCCCCAGGTGGGTTTTTCCTCGTTATCCGCAATGGAGTCAACGGTGATGTGCATGTTGATGTCGTCACGCTCCCGCCATGGGATGATCTTGTCTTCATACAGCAGGTGCTTGAGTGAACGGGCGCCGTACACCACATGGATATCCTTGAACTTGGGACGGTTATCCGGGTGCAGCATGTATTCGACACTGGAACGCAGGGTGGAAAATGCACAACCGCCGCCGATAATGACGCAGTGTTTGCCTTCCATCTTGTCCCACGGATACCAGTTGCCCAAAGGACCGCGCACGCCAATGATGTCGCCGGGCTTCATCTGATGGATGTAGCCGGAAACCTTGCCCATCTTTTGGATGGTGAAGTACAGGAAACCCTTTTCCGTGGGGCTGGTGGCGATACCGATGGGAATTTCGCCCTGACCCGGAATGGAGATTTCCGCGAACTGACCGGGGATATACTTGAATTTCTCTTCATCCTCGGGGTTCACAAACACCAGTTTGAAGGTTTTCAGAGTATGGTCTGCGGTCTCAGTAATGATTTCTTCAATCCGTACCGGATACGGCTTGTAGGGATTGCAGCTACAGTTGTCACACATTTTCATTACCTCATTTACTGAAGTCGTTCATCAGTTCAAACACCTGCCGAATGTCGATATTGACAGGACAGGCTTCCACGCAACGGCCACAGCCGACGCACAGGGTGCCGCCATCGTACTTGTCGACATAGTATTTCAGCTTGTGCATGAAACGCTGACGTACCCGTTGCACCTTGAGACCACGGGGGTTGTGCCCGGAGGCATGCAGGGTAAACAAGGGGAACATGCAGCTGTCCCAGTTACGGATACGGTCACCCTGACGTTTGCGCACTTCGCCTTCTCGGTTCCAGGATTCATCCTGAATATCGAAGCACCAGCAGGTGGGGCATGCGAAGGTGCATGCGCCGCAATTCAGGCAACCGCTTGCCAGCTCGTCCCAGAAGTCTGCGTCATAGAGATCGTTCAGTTTTTGGGAGCGCAGTTTGTCTGTGGGAACTTTAGAGGGAGCTTCCACCTTGGCTGCCATATCGGCTGCGGCGGTGAGATCTGCCTCGGCTGCATCCTGCCCGCCATTCATGGCGGCCAGCGCCTTTTCACCCTTTTCGTTCAGTGCTTTGGCGACATAGGCGTCACCCATGTCATACACCAGCACATCCAGACCCTTTTCGTCAAAGGGACCACTGCCGACTGAATCGCAGAAGCAGGTGGAACAGGGTTCGTTACAACCCATACCGATGAAGGTGGTGGATTCGTAGCGATTGGCCCACCAGGGATCACGGTATTCTTTGTTGTCAAAATTGATTTTCACCAGATTGAAGGAATAGGCATCGCAGGGACGCACACCCACCACAGCCTGGGGGGAATAGTCCTTGGGTGTATCCTTCATGATGTTTGCATCGGCATCACTTGATTCAAGTGAATACTCAAACATGCGCTCTGACTGGGGAAACACGGTGTGTTTGGGGGACATTCTGGTTTTGGTGGCTTCAAAGTCCGGCGTAATATCGTCGGTATACTCCTTGAAGAAGTGATGCGCACCTTCTTTGGCCGGAACCCATACCTTGTAGGATTCCCGCAGTCCTTCAACCGCTTTGCCCCAGGCTTCTTTGGTAAACCGTTTCGAAGTCATTGTATATTTACCTCTGCGGGCTATTTGATGAAGTCTTCAATATCAGTGAGCTTGTACTGATCCAACAGCGGACGCTCGCCAGCCACCAGACCGGCGGAGTAATCGTAGAACTCCTGGGCGTCACGATTGAGTTTGTTGGTCAGATAGCGCACCGGAATATCCACCGGGCATACACGTTCGCATGCGCCGCAGTCTGTACAGCGGCCCGCCAGGTGGAATGCCCGCAGGAAGTGGAAGGTCATGGTATCCACTTTGTCACTGCTTTTACCAACCCACTGGGGTTTAGCTTCATCCACAAAGCAGGTGGGGCAATAGCACATGGGGCATGCATTTCGGCAGGCATAGCAGCGAATGCAGCTTTCAAAGGTCTGCTGGAAGAAGTTCCAGCGGTCCTCATCGCTTTTGGCGGCAGCTTCTTCCAGATCCGTAAATACCGGAGCTTCCGCAGGTTCGCTGACTTCACTGCCCAAAATGTCGTTATGCTCGACGGGATTATGATGCCGGCAGGTGACGCAGTTGCGCTGCAGGTGATCGGCGCGGTTCAATTCTTCCTTGAATCCTTTGCCTTCCACGATCAGCTTTTCGCCTTCTTCGTTCACCGAAAGAATCTCGCGGTGACCGACAGCGGCTTCTACGCTGCGGCGTTCAATCATGCCTTTGCAGGGAGCGCCCACGATGTACAGTTGCTCGCGGGTGACCTGGCCTTCGGCGATCAGAAGATTGATATTACGGGAAACGCAGCCGGTTGCCACGATACCGATTTTTTCATCGGCCTTGCGACCGGTGAGGTACAGTGCAAGATTGTTACCGCAGTTACCGTCCCAGTACAGGGTATCGGCTTTTGCTGCATCGGTAATCACCACCGGGTGATTGATCATGGGCATGGTGCCCTTGCGAAAACCGATGAAGCAGTCAACGGTACCATCTTCCAACAGGCGTTTTGCCGTAGCTTTAATGGTGTCTGTATACTGTTTCACTAGCCCACCTGTGCCTTGGTCTTAACCAGCTGTTGCGCAGGACCGACTTCTTTCACCGCGTCAACAACTTCGTTGGCGACTTTGGCGAATTTCGGTCCCTCTGCGGCGGAAATCCATGAAAAATGGAGTCTCCGCTCGTCGATGCCGATATGTTTGAACAATGTGCGGAACAGGGCGAACTTACGCCGGGCGTAGTAGTTACCCTCGATGTAGTGGCAGTCTCCGGGGTGACACCCGGAAATCCACACTCCGTCGGCTCCGTTACGGAAGGCCGCAAGAATCATCTTGGGGCTGACACGACCCGAACAGGGCACCCTGACAACCTTGAAGTTAGGCGGATACTGCAACCGGTTGACACCCGCCAGATCGGCGGCGCCATATGAGCACCAATTGCATAAGAACGCTACAATTTTCGGTTCCCAGCCATCCATGGCTCTCTCCTTATGTACTTGCCTGGTCGGAGTTTACCGTTCCACGCTTACTTAAATTGCTTCGTCAATCTGGGCAATAATCTGCATCTCATCGAATCCCCGGGCATGGATAGCACCGGAACGACAGGATGCAACACACAATCCGCAACCCTTGCAAAGCATCGGGTTGATTTCGGAAGCGCCTTCCCAGGGACCACCGGTGACTATGCGTGGAGCGCTGTAGGGGCAAACCTCTACGCACACGCCGCATTTACTGCAATCTCTCGGGTCAATATATGCCACGGCGCCGGAAACACTGATGACCTTGCGGGCCAGCAATGTGGTTGCCCGGGAGGCCGCCGCCTGAGCCTGGGTAATGACTTCGTCGATGGGTTTGGGATAATGCGCCATACCCGCAAGAAACACACCATCGGTTGCGAATTCGTTGGGACCCAGTTTGACGTGGGCTTCCAGGAAGAATCCTTCTTCGGTCATGGCCACCTTGAACAACTGTGCAAGGTGATCATCCCGGTAGGACACGATGGCGGTGGCCAGCGACAGCATATCCACGGTCACGGATACGTCGTGACGGGTGGAAGGATCGTGGGCCGTAATGACCAGTCCCTGGTCGGTGGCGGTTACCTGGGGTTTGTTTTCCAGATCAAAGCGGATGAAGTTCACACCCATGTCACGGGCTTTGCGGTACAGCAGTTCCCGGTTACCGTAGGTGCGGATGTCCCGATAGAAGATGGTGACCTGCATATCGGGATTCTTCTCTTTGAGTTCGATGGCGGCTTCAACCGAGTGGGTGCAGCATACGCGGGAGCAGTACATCCGCTCGCCTTCGCGGCTGCCTACGCACTGGATAAAGGCCGCAGACTTCATCTCTTTGAGTTTGGGATCATTTTTAATGAACATGCTGTCCAGTTCCTGATGGGTGACAACACGTTGATCCTTACCATAGAGATACTCAGTAGGACGAAGCGGTTCGCAACCGGTTGCCACAATGGCTACACCGTGGGTAATCCGCTCTTCTTCACCGTTCTTTATCAGGCTTGAGGTAAAGTTTCCGACAAAACCGTCAACCTTATCAAGTTTGGTGTCCAGATGAACGGTAATATTTTCATTGGCGTCTACCGCTTCGATCATCTTGTTCAACTCAGCCTGAACGTCTTCGCCCTGCCAGGTCTTATGCAGATTGCGGGCCTGACCACCAAGCTGGCTGTCGCGCTCGATCAAATGTACATTGTAGCCCTGAGCCGCCAGGCTGCGGGCTGCGGTCATACCGGCGATACCGCCACCGATAACCATGCCCGAGGGCGCGATTTCAAGCTGGGCTTCTTCGGCGCGACCTGCGCAGGTAACCTTGCCAACTGCCATGCGAACCAGGTCTTTGGACTTGACCGTGGCGCGATTGGGATCGTCTTTATGAACCCAGGAGACGTGGTTACGGATGTTAGCGAACTCGAACAGATATTTGTTCAGGCCTGCGGCTGCAAGGGTTTCCTGGAACAGAGGCTCGTGTGTACGGGGGCTGCATGCAGCAACCACAACGCGGTTGAGCTTGTGTTCCTTAATGGTCTTCAGCAGCATTTCCTGTGCATCCATGGAGCAGGAATACAGGCTGTCGGTTGCATACACCACGTTGGGAAGTGTTTTTGCGTAATCCGCAACGCTGGGCACGTCTACAACACCGCCGATGTTTTTGCCGCAGTGGCAGACAAACACGCCGATGCGCACGCCTTCATCGCCCTTGAGCTCATACTCTTCCGGGGTGGATTCCTGTTTGATCAGGCTACCACGGGCCTCGGTAAGGAAATTACCAGCCACCATGGCGCCGCCACTGGCTTCGGTAACCGATTCAGGAATATCCTTGGTGCCGTTGAGAACGCCGCAGGCAATGATACCGGGGCGGCTGGTCTCGACAGGTCTGAAGGAGTTGGTTTTGGCAAAACCAAACTTGTCGGTTTCAAACCCGATGCGGGCTTCCAGTTCCTTCATTTCCTGGGGAATCTGCAGACCAACGGACAGGACTACCATGTCGAATTCTTCTGCATGGCGCTCGCCGTTATCGTCAAACCAGCGTAACTCAAGGTTACCGGTCTGAGGGTCTTCATATATTTTACTGGGGATAGACCGCACATAGCGCACGCCCATACTCTTGGCGCGTTCCACATACTGATCAAAGCCCTTACCAGCGGCACGGATATCAATGTAGAAGATGGTGGGCTCTACATTTTCATCGTGCTCTTTGGCGATAAAGGCTTCCTTGGTGGCATACATGCAGCACACCGAGGAGCAATAATCGCGGTCCACGCTGCAATCGCGGGAGCCAACGCACTGGATAAATGCTATCTTTTTGGGATCCTTGTGATCGCTGGGACGCGCCACATGACCCATGGTGGGACCGGAGGCCGACAGCAGACGCTCAAACTGAATGCTGCTGACAACATTCTTGTACACGCCATAACCAAACTCGCCACGCAGTTGAGCAGGGAATTCCTCAAAGCCCGGGGCCATGATAACAGAGCCGACGTTGATTTCGACGATCTCTTCCTTCATGGTGAAGTCGATGGCATTCACGCCGCATACCGACTGGCAGATGCCGCAGTTTTCGCCATCGCTGTTCAGATAGGCACAGGCCTCTGCATCGATGGTGGGCACCCGGGGCACAACCTGGGGATAGTAGATGGAAATCGCGGTACGGGTACCGAGATCCTCATCAAAGGTATCCATCAGGGGCCGGGGCTCGTGGATGCTCAGTTTGTGGGTATCAAGGAAGCCCACGGGGCATACTTCGGCGCAGGCGCCGCACAGGCGACAGATGTCCTGACCGACTTCCACACCGCCTTTGGTGAGGTTCATGGCCTTGGCATGCATCACATTGTTGCAGGTCATGGCGCACAGACCGCAGCGCAGGCAATCGTGGTCCTTTACATTTTCATACCGATCTTTCAGCGCTACATAGCGGCGGGCGATGGCGGTCTTGAGACCTTTGTCCAGGTCCGGTGCATCGGAGATGGTAATCGCACCAGCCTTTGGCGGACAGGCGTTGTAACACATACCGCAGTGGATGCATTTTTCCTGATCGATAACAGCGATTTCGCCTTTGGACCAGGTGATGGCGTCCACGGGGCATGCGCGGAAGCACATTCCGCACTTGCTGCACTTTTCGCCGTCCACATCGAAACGCCAGGGCAGCGGAGCCTGTTCGGTCAGTTCACCTTTATATTCATAGGTGTACTTCTGCTTGGCGCGTTTCACCTTTGGGAACTTGCCGTTCTCATCTTTTTGCGGGAAATACGCTTTGTGTGTGACCGGACAGCTCATTTCACAGTCGCCGCAACCAGTGCACAATTCGGTATCCACATACCGGGCACGTTTGCGAACTTTAACCGTAAAGTTACCGACTTCACCGGTAATGTCCAGCACGTCGCTGTAGGTGATCAGTTCCACATCCTTGTGGCGACCGACTTCAACCAGCTTGGGCGACACGATGCACATGGAGCAGTCGTTTGTCGGGAAGGTTTTGTCCAGCTGGGCCATCTTACCACCGATACCCGGTGATTTTTCGACCATGTAGACTTTATATCCGGAGTTAACAAGATCAAGGGTGGCGGTCATTCCGGCGACGCCGCCGCCCATTACCATTACCGCACCAACGGGCTGGTTCGGTTTTTGGGGAGTGTTGGTTCCGTTACTCATGTCCAAACCTTTGGCCTGCAACTCGTTGCTATGAACCGAGATATTTATTAATAACGTCGGCGTTTACCAGGTGACCCTTGTTCCACTTTGCACCACCGGCTTCAGCGAAGGTCGCTGCGGCCAGTTCGGTGACAAAGTAAACAGGAAGCGGCTCAAAGCCGGGCTTCATTTTAGAGAGGTCTGCCTGACGACTTTCCAGGTTAGCCTGACACATGGCGCAATCAGCAACCAGAGCCACGGCACCGGCGCGACGAGCGGCTTCGATGATTTCCTCAACCCGACCGCGAACGATATCGGGCTTGGCAACCGTCAAACTGCCACCGCAGCACTCGGTTTTGTATGACCACTGGATGGCCTCAGCGCCCAGTGCACGCAGGATGGAATCCATGGTATCGGGATTCTCAAAGTTCCGTGCGCCGGTCAACTGGGGAGGACGATTTGCAAGGCAGCCGTAATAACAGACAACCTTCATGCCTTCCAGAGGCCGTTTCACCTGGGTTTTGATTTTCTCAAGCACTTCCGGCTTTGCCATCATGGTGGTGAGAGTCATGATGTCAAAAGAGGGATTGTACTCGTCAAAGTCCCATTTTTTTGCATCCTGCTTCAGGGCATGATCGGCATGCCGTGTGCGCAGGAAACACGCGGGACAGGGGATGACAAGGTCAAGGCCGAGATCCACCGCCTTGGAAAGATTCCGGGCGGACAGACGCACGTCGAGACCATGATTGGTGGAGTGGGCACTGGAGGCGCCGCAGCAGTTCCAGTCTTCCAGCTCGACGAGTTCAATCTCCAAAGCCTTGGCGACTTCTTCCAACGACTTGGCGTAGTCCCGTGCGGTACCTTCCATGGTACAACCGGGATAGTAGGACATCTTCATGCCTACTTCTCCTTCCTTTCCTTGTTGTATATCTCACGAATTGCCTTCCGGTCTTTGGCAGGCTGCGGGATAAGGCGCAGCTTGCCCTGGAAGAACAACTTCATACCCATGGCCATATCAGTAAAGAAATCGAAGGCCCGCGTCTTGTATTCGACGAAGAGCTCGACTTCGAAAATCCGACCCCAGCGCCTGATGACGTTAAGATAGGATTTGTGGAACGCAACGATGCCGGGCTCTGCGGGCTTGTATCCCTTATTAAGGGTATACTCGCGCAGGGCATCCATCATCATGGCGATGTCAATGCCATTGGGACAACGGGAGGTGCATGTTTCGCAGGAAGCGCACAGCCATATGGTGTGGCTTTTTACGATGGGCTCCTCCATGCCCATGGCGGAGAGCCGGACCACTTCCATCGGTAACAGATCGAAATGGGGAGCTATCGGGCAGCCGCCGGAACAGCGTCCGCACTGATAGCACGACTCTACATTGATTCCATGTTCCAGAAGAGCTGCTTTGAGCTCTGAACTGGATTTCGAGGGATACAGTGTTTTGTCTGTGTTCATGAGTCCTGTCCTGCTTGTTGTTGGAACAACTTCGGGGAAAATTGAGCCCCACTACAGTAGGAGTTGAGCGTTAGTTCCATTATACAACCGGTTAAAACAATTCCTGGATGTTTCTGCTAATCGGCAGTTATGATGCCTTGCCATGCCTTATAAGTCAAACCTCGAAATATCACCGTATTAGGATGCATAATAGCTTCACTAGCCTTGTTGAGTCTCTGCTATTTTGGTAACACCCGAAGGTAAGTATTATTTTAGCCCAAAGTAAGGCTTGCTAAACTTTTTCTTAAATAAGCCACCCTAATTCCGTGTATTAGTATTATGATTCCTTAAAATGACACGGCGCGATACGCTATGGCTAATGACTGCGAGAAGCCATAGTGTTTGATTATTTTTCACAATGTCATTTGTTATTAATATAACGGTGTTTGAAATGAGCAATCATTAAAATGGCTTACATGCTGGCCATATTCAGGGAAGAATCACTGCTCCCCTGCCCGGCACCGTGACGCCTTCGATAACTTTTTCATCGTCGCCATCGTTCAGATACACCCGGGTTCCGTCGGGCAAAACCCATGTTGTTGGCAGCACATGGGTGTTCCTGTCCATCACCGAATCGATGATCTGGTTGGTGAGCTTTTCCGGGGGAGAATCCGGGAATAAGTCCACGGGCATGGCGGGCTCGCCGCTGGTGGCAAAGGCGATTTTTTCTGCGTCAATCCCCCAATCATAACGTTGTGAGTCAAGATTGCGCAGGTCGTCGGAAAGGAACATAGCCCCGCCGCTGAGGGCCACCACCCAGGAACCGTAGTTAATCTGTTCCTGCGGAAGATCCCGCAGCAAAATGGGGTCTGCATCACAAAGGGTTGCGTAGCACATTGGCCAGCGGGATGCGATAAATCGCGCCTGATTCACCATGAAAACCCAGGAAATAGTAGAGCCGGTGGACACGGCGATATCGGAACCCAACCGCCATGCATCCACATAGGGGAAGCTGGGCAGCGGAGGCGCTCCCACCGCAAGCAGGATAACATCCTCGCCAGCGGCTTCCCGGATCATGGACAGCCCCTTATGATAGGCCTCCATACCGGTGATATCCATGTCACGACCGCCTTCGACAGTCTGGCCAAAGAGAAAATCGATCTTCAGAAAATCATAGCCCCAGCCAACGATTTTGCTGATGGTGGCCTTAAGATGCGCTGCGGCTTCGGGATTGGTGACATCCAGAATAACGTTGGGCTCACCACCTATGATGCTGTACTGATAGCCTTCGATAAACCAGTCGGGATGGTTAATAGCAAGGTCGGTGTCCGCCTTCACCATAAAGGGAGCCAGCCAGATGCCCACTTCAAAGCCCTGACTTTTCAGATTCTGTGCAATGCCGTCCATGCCCGAAGGGAACTTTTCGTTGGCGTCCCAGATACCCCAGGCCTCCTGCCAGCCATCATCTATAACGATGCGGACGGGCATGTCTTCGGGCAGCTTGCCTTCCAGCGCTTCTTTGGTTTTGGTTGCGTTGGCCAGCACCGCTTCCTCGCTGACACCGGTCCACAGTTCATACCAGGAGTTCCATCCGGCGTCGGCTTTGGCCTGCACGGTGTGGCGACGGCTGGGAACGCTGCGACCGTATTCCTCCAGCATATAGGCGGTGTCGTTGCTTATTTGCAGCATCCACAATTCACCGGGCAGTGAATCGCCTGCGGCAAGGGAAACCTGCTCACCGGTGCAGCCATTACCCATGACAACACCCAGATGCGGGCCGTCTTCTTCGTTGCTTTGGGCAGTGAACTGCACCCATGGTTTGAAGGTGTTGGTGCTCATGGCTCCGGCCAGAATAGTTGTGGAGCCTCCCCCGGCCCATGAATACCACCAGGAAAACTCCTTGCCTTCCCGCATGACCTCTGAATCAGCCCATTTGGTCAAAGCGTTGTTCATGCTATCTTCATCCGGGGCATCACCCAGGGCGATCATGCCGCTTTCGCTCCAGGACTGAAAGCCATTGGACAGCCACGACGTGGCGTCACTGATATTCGATGTTCCCCGGAAGGCCAGCCCTTCAATGGTGACCGCTTCGTTTGCTTCAAACCCAAGCTTCAACGAGCGACCGTCCATGGACACCGTGACGTGACCGGCCCCGGCAACCGGGCATTTCAGCGTATAGCCGCTCAGAGAACAGGGGCCTTCATCTCCACCGCCACGCCACTTGCCATTGATGCGCACATATGGCATCACCCGGACGGTGCGTTCCACAAACTCATAGCTGACGCCATCGGGCTTGATGCTGAGAAAACCGACTATGCCGCAATTGCTGCAGGGGCCCTCGGTGGGTTCATCGTCACTACAGCCGAAAATAAGTCCGGCACACAATACCATCATAAGAGCCATCAGGACATACTGAGTGTAACGCATGGGCGATCCTTACGTTGTGTTATGTGTTGAGTTCAGGTCTATCTGTATACCGCAGGCAGACAATAGTTGCAATATGCAATATAAAACGGCGGACCGAAAACGCCGGACCGCCGCAAAATAGCTGTATATGTGCGTTCAGACTACTGCCGCCACTTCAGGGAAAAACCTTCTCCGGTAACCACGGCCAAAGGTGCAACCGGCACTTCGCCGTTTTCCGGGAGCTGCACCTTCATGGGGTAGCCATCAATGATATCCTTCTGAATATCAATACCGGGCATGACTTCGATCAACTCAACGCCGCGTTCTGTCAGCCGGAACACGCCAAGGTTGGTGACATAAAACACCCGCTTACCCATTTTGACCGCCTCAGAGCCGCTGAAGGTGACTTCATCCACCATGTTCACCAGCTTGGGAATACCCTTCTGCGTGATGCTTACCTTGCCGTCTTCAATAGCCATTTTGCCGTTGGCCTGTGCGCCGCCAACAAAAATGATGTTTTTGGCTGCCTGGGTCAGATCCGGGAAACCGCCGGAGCCTACATAGTCCAGGTACCGATCACCGCGTTTGGACACGTTGACATTACCCTGTGAATCCATCTGGAGCATTCCCAGCAAAGTTACATCAAGAGACTCGTAGGCGCGGTGGAATACTTCCGCAGAGCTGATGATTTGTTTGGGGTTGATGGCGGAACCAAAGAAGATACCCGGCCCCGGCAGGCCGCCAAACACGCCGGTTTCGTTAAAGAAGGTGATATCGGTGTACAGACCGCCTTCGGTAATCAGACGGCTGACTTCTTCGGGCATACCCACGCCCACGTTAACCAGATCACCGGGCTTGGCCACTTCGATGAACCGCACTGCCGCCAGACGCGCCAAAGCGTTTTCCACCGGACCGCGATAGGGCGTAATCTTCATGAAGTTGTTGATGAACTTCAGTTTTTCCACTTCCTTGAGAGGGTCTTTGTCTCCCTGGGTGGTGAACATGGGCCAGAATTTCCGCTGGGGCACCAGCACGTTTTGCTCGCTGCGGGGATTGACCACAATGGCGTCAACCTTGTCCGCGGCCAGATAGATTTCGTCTTCGTTTTTGGGAATGATTTTGCTAACGGCAACAAACACCTTACCGCCGTTGGCTTTGGCCGCTTTTGCGGATTCAAGGCTCTCGGTGGTCATGCAGGTGTCGGTCATATAGATGTTGCCTTCGGCGTCCGCATAGGTGGCGGTGAACATGGCCACATCGATTTTGGGCAGACGGTACTTCAGCTTCTCCCCTTCGACCTCGATCAGGTTGTAAGACGCCTTTTCCGTTACCGGCGAACCACGGCCCACCCGGGGATCAAAATAGGTGCCAATACCGGTATCCATCACCACGGTGTCACCGCCGGTGCCCTGGGCTTCCAAAGCAAAGCACATGGCTCCCTGGGGCATGTTGTGCAGCTCCATCTCACCTTTGTCCGCAAGCTTCAACTGAGCCTTGAGGGTTTCCAGGTGCCCGGAGATCATGTTGGAGATGAGTCCCTTTTGACCAAGCTCTTCCAGGGTGCCGGGCATCTTGCTGCGTCCGCCCTGCCCGCCCACAGCGATCCAGGTAAGATTTTTGGGGCTTCCGTTAGTGCGGAAGTGTTCTCCGATGGCCCAGTAAAATGTTGAGCAGCGGGTGCTGGCCGCCATACCGGAGGTGATGACCACTGAACCATCGGGAATCATGGAGGGAATCTTGCGGGCGGGAACGAACTTTGGATTGTCAACCTTTGCGGGCATGGCGTCCAGAGGACAGTTCTTCCAGTTCATACGCCAGCTGAGAATGGTTTTTACAAGACCGATCCTGGTGAATACATTCATGCCGCAAACCTCCCGGGGATGATGATGGTACGGGTATCGCGCCGGAACATACAACGGTCCGGCACATTGTTTCTACTGTAAATCCCCGCCTGCGTCAACTGTGACATGCCGTGTCATTACGGTATTTTGCATACAAAAACGGGCCCCCATAAGGAGGCCCGTTTGCACACATAAGCTGTACTTCAGAAGTTTTACTCTTCCTCTTCGGTGCAGTCCGCGGTTTCGTCAATGGCGGATTCACCGTACACTGCGGGGCAGTATGCATCGCAGTACCCGTCGCCGCTCCAGCCACAGGGGTCGGATGCGTCGCAGGTGCAGTTGGTGTAGGCACCGCCCTGACACTGGGCAGTCACATCGTCGCAGGTGTATTCGCACACGCAGTAGCTGTTCATGCCGCTCTGGGTGGGAATATCATTGGCGCACAGGCCGGCTACAGTGCCTTCACCCACGCAATATGCGTTGCAGTCCAGAATCTCCAGCAGACCTGTGGAGGAATTGCACATGCACATATCAGCCTGGATCATGGATTCACCGGTGCAGTGACGTGCAAAGCTTGCAGAGTCACAGATACCGGCGCATTCGCCTACGGAGTCCTGCATATAGGTCAGGGTGAAGTTGCCCTTGTCGGCAACATCAGCGCTGTCCACGATCAGGTACAGGGTGACGGAGTCATCCTTGGCCGGTGTCGGGTCCATCTGATAGTTCAGGGCTCCGGTGCCATTGGCCACACAGGTGCTCAGGTCGTTGTAATCGGTCACCAGATAGAGTTCCACAGGCCACAGGGCGGAAACGCTGGCCCGCATGAAGCGACCCGGATACATGGTCACGGAGTAGACGACATCCTGGCCCGGCAGTGCCTTGGCGGCGCAGCCTTCTTCGCCGGGATCGTAATCGTTGGTGGCTCCGTAGGTGGTGCCTTCAACCACGTCACCATCGCTGATATGGGTGGCGGTGGCGGCGGTGTTGTTTTCCGGGGTCAGGATTTCGTCCAGGGCCACCTGCAGATTAACCATCATGTTGGGGATGGGCAGCCAGCTGTCAATGATGAGGAACAGGGTCTCTTCGCTGCCGCTTTCGTTGGCATAGACAATGTTCTCGGGGTTGCCGCTATGTTCACGGTCAGAACCCACCAGGCAGGAGGCATTGGTGTCAGCGCAGTCGCTGACCAGATACAGGGCCGCATCCACTTCACTGTCCAGCGTCGCTTCCATAATGTAGTTGGCGGGAACGGTGATGGTATAGGCCAGATCCTTGCCAATGGCATTGTAACCGGTGCAACTGCTGGCGGTGTAATCGTTGGTGGCCTCGGTCAGATCGATGTCATACACGCCGTCGGTCAGCTCGGTTGCTCCGGTGCAGGTATCATTTGCCACCGGGGTGAACACGTTGACCATCAGCTTGTAACCAATGGAGAGCATGCCACGGTATTCCGGGGACTGGGAAACTTCCACATACACATCCTGATCGGTCTCGGCCACATAGCCCAGAATGACGGACAGGTAATTGCCGCCATTAGCGCTGATATCGTCGTTAATCATACCTTCGATGGGATTGCCTTCGGCATCCAGGAAACGCAGGAAGGTATCAGCCATCAGTTCGCAGAAGGCGCTGGTCTGTGCGTCAAGTACCTGACCGGCGGTCATGGATACTTTGTACAGGTCCACGTCTGCGGCGTCGTTGTGGGGCATCAGAGCCGCCACCACGGTGGTCTGACCGGCGTTGAGTTCCTGAGCGTCTTCAATGGTGTCGTTGGTCTCGATTTCAGCAGTTTCACCGTCCAGGGTGATGGCGCAGTAGTTGTCCACGCAGGTCAGCATGTCGCAGCCGCAGTCTGCGGTATCGGTGCATTCACCGGTCTGGCAGAGGTCATTTTCGCAGATACCGCTCTGACACTCGGCATTGTCGCCGCAGGACATCAGATCGGCCTGGGTGGGACGCAGGCACATACCGTCTTCGGTACAACCGGCGGCCACGTTACAGGAGAAGGTCACCGGGGCGCAGGCCGAGGTGAAGTAATCCAGGGCATAGCAGCGTGTGCCATCGGGGCATACGTTGGCATCTTCGGTGCAGTCCGGGGCGCAGAAGGTTTCCACACCATTGTTCAAACACATGCTGGGGCCGTTGGCTCCGCCTTCGTTACAGTCGGCGTTGGTGGCGCAGGGCCAGCACATGCCGAATTCCACCGGCTCGATCAGTTCGCCACCCACGCAGTCGGCAGCATCAGAGCAGGTGTCGGTGCATTTGCCGTTGGTGCACATACCGCTTTCGCAGTCCAGGTCGATACGGCAGTTGCCATAGGGATAGATCATCTCGGAGGTGTGTTTGACGCATACGCCGCCGTAGCACTGCATGCCCACAACGCAGTCGGTGTCTGCCTGGCATTCGCCGGTGCAGTATTCATCTCCAAGATATTCATCGTTCAGGCATTCGCCACGGCATTCGTAGTCAAAATCGCATCCGCGGCCATCAACCACGTTGCCGGTCTGGTTTTCGGGCACGCAGTAGAATTCTTCTTCGCCGTACTCGAAGCACACGCCGTCGGTGCAGTCGTCACCGGTGGCGCATTCGCTGGTGCAGTATCCGCGATAGCACACGGTACCATCGGCGCACTCGAAGTCGTCTTCGCAGGTTTCGCCCCAGCCCTGGGTGCCGACCTGTTCAGCCGCCACGCACATTTTCATCATGACTTTGCTGATTTTGAAGTCCAGAGTCCAGCTCTCGTTCTCTTCCAGCTCCGGCACCGTCACGGTGAATTCGTACCAGTCCACATCTTCGGAGGTGGACAGAGACGCGATTACGGTAAGGGGCAGGTCGCCAAGAGCCATGGGAGAGGACTGTTCCTCATTGGGCTCGGTTTCCAGCACTTCGGCGGGTTCGGTTTCGTCATCGCGCTGGTTGATGGTCAGGGCATAATAGCCGACAGAGCTGTCATACTGACCTTCCACCTTCACCTGGAAGGTATAGGTGCCTGCGGTGTCGAAGTATTTGTACATGGAGGAGTAGCCATAGTCGCTATGTTCGGCCACACCGTCTTCGTACAGATACATTTTGGTGCTGATGTAATGCTCGCCGGTTTCCACGCACTCGCCTTCGGGGCATTCTTCGATGGTGCAGTCATACCCGCAGAGTTTTTCCTCACCGGCGTCGGCGCAGTATCCGCTTTCGCACTGGTAGTTTTCTTCGCACTGGTCGCCCATGGCGAATCCGATGCTCTCGTCGTAGATGCAGATGCCCACATCTTCGGCCACAATGCCGGACACGCAGGTCATGGCATCGGGGCAGGTGTCGATATCATCGGTGATGGTGTAGCACTGCTGGCTGCAATAGCCGTCAAAGCAGTAGCGGTCTTCGCAGTCAAAGGAGGAGGCGCAGGGGTCTCCCGCTTCACCGGAACCTTCGGGGATACAATAGTTGGGCCAGGGAAATCCCTGATCGTCGCCGTCTTTACGGCAATATCCGCAGTCACCGCACATGCTGGTGTCACGGCGTCCGGTATCCTCGTTTGTGCAGCTGCCGGAGCAGAAGCGATAATCGCCAATGGACAGGCACAGGCCGCTTTCGCAATCCTCAGCCGAGTTGCAAACCTGATACATGGGCAGGCTGCTGTCACCAGGCAAAATCTCTGTGATGTCACCAGGCATACACCAGAAACCATCGCCGTTATCGGCACAGGCGGTGCCTTCGGGGCAGGGAGTGTCCTGATCGCATTGCTGGGAGCAGAGCATGGCCCATCCGTTGCCAAATTCGATGCAGTTGCCGCTGGCGCACTCGCCATCGAAGTTACAGGGATGATTGATCTCCTGGGCATAGGTACGGTTGTCGCACACGCCAAAGCCGGAACACTGACCGTCAAAGCACATACCACTACCGGCTTGACCGTCAATGGCCTCGCAGGGGGTGCCGTTGGGCTCGGCGCTGTCAAATTCGCAGCGACCGCTTTCCGGGTTGCAGGTGCCGCTGCCCGATGCGCACTGATCCACATCAGAGGAGCAGTCGATGGGCTCGGTACCGGTGCAGGCGCCAGCCTGACACACGTCCACCGTGGTGCACATGTCGCCATCGTCGCAATTGCCGCCCTCGTTGATGGGTTTGCAGCCGTTGCAGCAGTCGTCCTGAGTGTCACAGGTGCAACCATTGCCTTCGTCCACATCACCGTCGGTTTCCACATCCTCGGTGTCGTCGCCGTCGGTTTCCACGTCTTCGGTGTCATCGCCGTCAGTCACATCGCCGTCGGTGACATCCCCGTCCGGGGTTTCGCTTCCGTCATCAGCGCACGACACCGCCAAAAACGCGGACATCAAAAGCGCCATGAACACATAAAGGAATTTACATCGCATAGCATTCTCCTGCATCTATAATTTCTCTCTCCTCAGATATAAAACGCTCGATAAAGTGACGGGAGTATAGCAGCAGCAGGCAGGCGAATCAAAGGAAAATGCACCGCATGTCACAATAAATTTTTGGTATATATCAAAAACAATGCAGTGCGGCATGGTGCGTCATGGCACGTTATAGCCGGAAAAACGCCCTGCCCCCCATATAATTTACCGTTCCGCTTGAACCCTACCCCTAACGCGTGTTACGCTACCATCAGGCAACGGCAGCCCCTTTTGGACGAAAGGCGCGGCGTCGCTGCCAGATTCACGGATGCGCCGGACGGCGTGTCTTTATACATAGGGATGCCCCGGACGGGACGCCCCGTAAACAATCGACGGAGCCGCAAGGCTCAAAGGAGCAATCGTATGACAAAGGCGATGAGATATCATGCATCGAGGCTTTATAAAACTCTGGAGAAACATTACCGAATCCCCGGTGTGGGCCAACCCTGACCTGCTGAAGGTCTACCTGTGGTGTCAGGTAAAGGCCACCCACAAACCCTTTGACGCCGTGATGTGTGCAGGCAACGCCGTGTTCACGGTGCCACTGCAACCCGGCCAGTTTGTCACCGGTCGCCATCAGGCCGCCGAGGCCCTGGGCATGCATCCCTCCAGTGTCCGTGACCGACTGAAAAAACTCGGCAAACTCGGAATTATCGACATCCGGCCCGACAAGCACTTCTCCATTATTACCATAATAAATTGGGAGACTTACCAGCATCAACACACTGAAGACCGACAACAGGACCGACAAAGAGACGACAAAGAGGCGACAAGCGTCCGACAGGGACACGACACATACAAGAATATAAAAAACATTCAGAACAATAAAGAATATAGAGAAGAGAAGAAAGCCCCGGAGCGCCGGGGAAACAGCGAAACGGTTGGTGATACCCGGGCTCAGGCCTCACCTCTCCCTATTTCTTCTATGACGGCTTTTGACGGATGGGCCACGCTGCGACTGTATCTGCATAAGGACAACAAACAACGCTATAAAGAGCCTATACCGGACCCATGGATACTGGCGGTTTGCCGCAAGGTGGAAAAGGACTGGTATACCTTTGTGAGATGCTTTGAAGGGGATCGTTGCGACAGCTTCGATATGAAGTGCAAGCGGCAGGACCGGCTCAAGTGGGAGTTCAAGGATGCCTGGCAGGTGCTGGAACACGAACGCAAGACCAATGGCGGCAGCGGTCTGACCCACTGATCAGGGGAATCTCATTCCGGGACAGATTATCGTGTACAGGACGTACATGGCAGTCTTTGGTTGACCACATTCATTTACATGCTATACTTTACGTTGTGGTCAATTTTTCTGACGCAGTACACAAAGGCAGGTGCAACAATGCCTATGGGTTTGATCAACAACATTGCATTGCTACTGGTTCTTGGCCTGCTGTATGACGCCATTGTGCTGTCGCGCTCCTCATCCTACTTTACTGCCCGCAAGTTCATTACCGGTTTCATGCTGGGCTGTATCGGCACCATGGTAATCATGAATCCCTGGGTGCTGCGTCCCGGCATCATCTTTGACACCCGCTCCATTCTGCTGGCCATGGCGGGCTTGTATTTTGGCTTTGTGCCCACGGTTATCGCCATTATCATGACCTCGCTTGCACGCATATATCAGGGGGGCACAGGCACCATTGTCGGCATTGCCGTGATGTTATCCAGCGGCGGTATCGGTCTGATGTGGCGTCATCTGCGCAAGCCTGATCTCATTCGAATCTCCATAAAGGAACTCTATGTCTTTGGCATGACCGTGCATGTGGTAATGCTTGCTCTCTTTATGTTTTTACCCTGGGAAATCATGCTACATGTCATGAAAACAGTGGCCCCGCCGATTATTTTCCTGTATCCCGTTGGCACGGTTCTAATGGGGAAGTTGCTTTCCAGCCGTCTGGTGTTCCGCTATTCCACCGATGAACTGCTGAAACGTGACGAACTTTTCAGCGTCCTGACTGACAGCGCTCTGGACGCTATTTTCCTCAAGGACAGCGAAGGCCGATTTACTTTTGTTAACCCGGCCATGGAGGAGCTGTGGGGAACCCCTTCACATAAGATGCTGGGGAAAACCTCGGATCAAATATTACCACCGGGTGAAACTCTGGATACAATCAATCATCTAAATGAAAATGTACGACACGGCGGCGTTGTCAATACCGTTCACAAGGCATTCCTACAGGGGGAGCAAAAGTTCCTCCATACCATCATGGTACCCTTGCATTCTGCTGATACAGGCACTGTGCGTGGTTTGTGCGGCATTATCCGGGACGTAACCTCGGAACGCACCCAGGAAGCACGCCTGCAGCATCAGCAAAAGCTGGAAAGCCTTGGCGTGTTGTCCTCGGGAGTCGCCCATGAGATCAACAATCCGCTGAACGTCATGATGAACTATGGCGAGCTGATCCTCCACTTTGCCGCCGAAGACGAAAAGATTACCGGGTTTGCCCACAACATCGTGGATGAAGGACAACGGATCTCCACCATTGTCAAGAACCTGCTGATGTTCAGCCGCCAGGACCATGAGTCTTACTCATCCACCAACTTAAAGTCTGTGGTTGAATCAACCCTGTCCTTAACCTCATCCATCTTGCGAAAAGGGGATATCCACATTAGCATTGATATTCCCAACGACCTTCCGGATATCACCTGCAATTATCAGAAAATTATGCAGGTGCTGATGAACCTGCTGACCAATGCCCGGGATGCATTGGAATCTCCTGAATGCAAATCCTGTGATAACAAACGCATTCATGTCGGCTTGAGTATACACTGCAGTGACAAAAATTGCTGGCAACGCATTGTCATCGAGGACAACGGTCCCGGTGTGCCGCCGGAACTGCGGGATAAGATATTCGATCCCTTCTTTACCACCAAACCCCGGGATAAAGGCACGGGGCTTGGGCTGTCCATCAGCCACGGTATTGTTCTGGAACACGGCGGCCATTTTCATATGGAAGACAACAGCCCCCGGGGTGCACGCTTTATTGTGGATCTGCCGGTTGCCAGCGATGAATGCAACAATATGAAACCGGAATCGGTGACTTGACATACCTTTGTAACACACTACTTTTTCAATAAGGCAGTATTTTCAGGGGCCTCTTGTGCGGTAACGCGGTACAGACTCGTTTTGGTATGCAAACGCAGTAGGTATGTAGCAGCACTGGT
>Ga0070728_10001441_pt1 | contig 35174 bp, 39 predicted proteins | sample tdDd471_FD_66723 | JGI IMG/M metagenome (GOLD analysis project Ga0070728, IMG submission 66723) | Marine sediment microbial communities from the Atlantic coast under amendment with organic carbon and nitrate - tdDd47.1 | ecosystem: Environmental > Aquatic > Marine > Coastal > Sediment | place...
CGACATCGATGCCGCCGCAGAGAAATCCGAGCCGCAACGATCCGATGCGCTTCGCGCCCTGCGTGAGCGGGTTCTCGAAGACCTGAATCGCGACCTGAAGCGATACCGCCAATGCGCCCAGGAGCTACGCCGTTTCAGAGGTGCGGGCGAACAAGATGACAGGCCGCTCACCTGCAACATCTATGTGGCGATGAGCCTCAAGTCCTCGCACCTGACCAATGGCTTTGCCAATCTCAGAACAATCGACGATGCGCTGAGCGTTCAGGGCGATCTGTTCGGATTCTGACGGCCTGAAAAAAGCCGCCCTCACGGGCGGCTTTCGTGCGTCGGTGGCTGACAGCGGGTTATTCCCCTTTCTTGGCCTCGGCCTGCAACTGGAGCATGGCGACATGGGTGCGCGTCATGATTTCTTCTTCCATCCAGGCCCGCATGATCCGCATCGCGTTGCGTGTTGGCGTCGGATCGTCGTGCCCTTCGCCGCTGACATACTGCCAGAAGGCGAGCGCGTCGGGCATCGGGCGTGTTTCCATGATGGCCACGAATTCAGCCATGTGCACCAGCGATTTCGGCAATGTCAGGACGACACGCTGAGAGCTATCGTCGCGCAAGTTGATCTTGTCGAAATCGCTAGCCTTCCGCCGCACGCGGCGCAATTCTTCGGCCAGCTCGCGCCGTTCTTCGTCTGTGAAGGTGTCTTGCCTCATGGTTTCTTCCTTTCTTCTATCGTTCGAATCCAAAATCTGGCCCTCTATCGCGCCCGCGCTTGCGTCCTTCGCGATCCTTCTCGCGGTGATGGCTGGAGCGTTCGGGCAAGTTCATTTCCTGGTAGCGGGCGATGTCCTCGCGCAGCAGGAGCAGATCGGCCTGTTGCCGTTCCCGCTGTTCATGGATTGCACGTTGCAGATCGCGGCGCTCGTCGAGCTGACTGGCGATCAGCTTGTCGCACTCGGCCCGATCCCGCAGTAGCGCATTCCACGCTTCACGCTCGTTCTGCGCCCTGATCTTGGCGTAACCGCCTGTGATCCGTTTCCAAACGCCTGAGAACCCGCGCGGCAGCCGCGCCGCCCGCGCGTTGGTTTCCGCGATCCAGCGCTTTTCCAGCGCCTCATTGAGCATCTGCCGTTCCTGCCGATGCCGCCCCGCCATTTCGCTGCGCTCGAATTCCAGCGCCTTCTGGCCGCGAGCCGCTTCGAGCTCCGATTGCCTGACGAAACCCTTGAGGCGTTCGGACATTCGCGCGGCTATCGCTTTCTGTGCCTCATCGACCGAAGGCAGGTTTTCAGGATCGCCGAGGCGTTCCGCGACTTCTTTGGTCTTCACGCCAGCTTGTCGCGCGACGGCATAGATTTCGCCGCGATAATCGACGGCGACGAAGCCGCGCCGATCACCGCGCGCCAGCGTGAACCCGCGTTCCTTAAGGGCTTGCGTGAAGGCCGATGCGGAATCCGAATGTTCCCAGCACTCCCTGAAGAGTGTCTTGATCTGTTTGGGGTTTAGGCCGACGCGCCGCGCTTGCTGCCATTCTTGCAGCGTATAGCCGAGCGGATCGCGCTCGCGCCAGTCAAGCAGCCCTTTCGGCATCTCCCAACCATGTTCGCGGAACAGCTCGCGCGACACGTCCCGCAGGCGCAGCTTGTAGTGCGAGATATTGATGGCCCGCATCCGTTCGGCATCGATCCGCGACCAGACGACATGTGCATGTCGCTGCCCGTCTTTTTCATGGAAGACGATAGCGCGGGGCTGATTTTCGAGGCCGAGCTTGCGCTCGACGGCATCGGCAGCCTTCTCGAAGTCGAGGGCAGTGGGATCGGCACCGCCAGGCGGGTTCAGACTCGCCGAGAACATATAGTTCTTGCAGCGCGTCCCAGCCGCGATGGCATCCAGTTCGCGAAAGGCGTCGAGCAGATCATCGCAGACAAAGCCGCGAACCTCGTGCAGCTCGACATGATCGTTCTCGCGCATCGAGAGCAGATAGCGGGCAAGCTGCGCCCCGCCGCCGCGTTCTTTGGCCTTGAGGATCATGGCTCGCACCCATGCTCGTCACGATAAGTGCCGCGCCCGAGCGCCATCAGAAGCTCTTCCCGCATCACCAGCACCGCCGCGCAGGCTTCGCGTAGTTCCGCCTCGGTTTCGGGCGTGACGGGCAGCGAGCCCGTGTTCACGGCCTTAGCAAGTTGGTTCAGGTTGGACGACAGGCGCGATGAGCCGAGTGCGGCGAGGACGCGCCCCAAAGCCTCATAGTCCTTCACGGGGGCCTTGCCGCGTGTCTTGCGCGGCGCAGCATCCTCGCCGAATAGCCGCTCGCGGATATACGCCCCAAGGGACATATCCGCCGCGTCCTGTTCGAGCTGCGCCCGTTCTTCAAACGTCAGGCGCAGCGAGAACGGCGTTGGCTTGGCTTCTTTCGGTTTTTTCGTCGCCGCCGAGGGTGGCGCTAACCTGTTGAAATTATGGGTTGGGATTTTCATCGCGCACCCCCAGACCTTTCAGGTCATGTTGTGCGAGATGGCGTTCCCATTCTTCCAGCGCTTCAAACAGAGAGTTCGAACTCTCTCTGTTTAGGTGCACCATTTTTCTAACTTAACCTGTTGTTTTTGTTCTGAAACGTGTTTTCCCGTTTCGGACAGCCCGCCACTTAGCCCGCCAGTCGCGCGGGGTACACGGCCTCGATTTCCAGCCTGTTCCAGCGGGTGCAGCCCTCGGAAATCTTCACCGGCTCCGGCAGCTTTCCGATTCCTGACCACTTCCAGACGGTGGTTCTCGCCACCGAGAACATCTTGGCGACTTCGACGTCGCGCAGATAAATTGCTTGGGTCATCAACCATTTCCTTCCATCGTCATCACGTCAAAGAACGGGCCGTGTGAATGCCGCAGCCTGATCGTGACCTCCTTACCCTTCTCGACCTCGACCTGTCTGTTCAGGCCCCTCCCGTAGGCCGGGCTTCAGCCCGGCACCGCCATCGGCAGCACCGGCACCACAACCGCCTCAGAAAAAACTTGCGATCTGGTCCAGCGGTTTCTTGATCTTGGCGACCTCCGGCACGGTTGCCCCCTCGGCCGGGTGGCCCACCGCGATGATCATCGTCGGTTTCTCCGAGGCTGGCCGGCCCAGCGCCCCGTTCAGGAACTTCATCGGGTTGGGGGTGTGGGTGAGCGTTGCCAGCCCGGCGTGGTGCAGGGCGGCGAGCAGGAATCCGGTGGCGATGTTGACGCTTTCCGGAACGTAATAGTTCTTGTAGCGGGTGCCGTCGGCGAATTCGCCCCAGCGCTGGGCAAAGACCACGATCAGCCAGGGCGCGACGGTCAGATGCGGCTTGCTGGCGTCGGTGCCGATCGGCTCCAGCGCCTTGATCCACTCGTCCCCTGCGCCGCCGCCATAGAACCGCTTTTCCTCCGCCTCGGCCTCGGCGCGGATGCGCGCCTTCAGCGCGGGGTCGGCAACGGCGGCGAAATGCCAGGGCTGGTGATTGGCGCCCGAGGGCGCGCTGCCTGCAGTGCGCAGACAGGTCTCGATCACCGCGCGCGGCACCGGGCGCGGGGAATAGTCGCGCACCGAGTGGCGTTGCCGCATCTTGTCGTGAAACGCCTGCGCGGCGACGATCATCTGCGCGTCGGACATCTCGCTGCGGTCGGGCAGCGGCAGCGCGCGATAGCTCAGTGTCTCCTTGGCGAACATCTCGTCTCCTCCTTGCGCGCTCAGGCGGGGATCAGCACATCGCGCGCGGCGGCGCGGACCGCCTGCGTCACCGGCCTCAGCGCGCCGGTCATCGCCCGGCTGAGCTGCCAGGTCAACGGCACGTCCATCATCTGATCGTGAAGCAGCGGAACCAGCCGCCCGGCGCGCAACGCCGCCCGGACCAGCGGCAGCGGGTTCATGCCCCAGCCGAGCCCGGCCTCGGCGGCGGCGACGAACCCGGTGGAGGAGGGCAGGAAATGCAGCGGCGGGGTGGGCCGCGCGCCGCAGACCTGTTCGATCCAGCGCCGCTGCAGCCGGTCCTTGGCGTTGAAGGTCAGACAGGGCGCGCGCGCCAGCGCCTGCGCCGTCACGCCGCCGGCGAACCAGCGCGCCATGAACCCCGGGCTGGCGGTGGCGACATAGCGCAGCGCGCCCAGCGGATCGGCGTCGCATCCCGTGACCGGTTCCCCCAGCGCGCAGACCGCCGCGCTCACCGCGCCGCGCCGCAGCCAGTCGGCGCTGTGTTCCTCGTCGTCGAGAACCAGGTCGAACAGCATGTCCGGCACATTCGCCATCGCCGGAATGAACCAGGTCGCCAGGCTGTCGGCATTCACCGCCAGCCGCAGCCGCGCCGGGCGCGGCGCGGGGTCGAGCGCCAGATCACGGCTGAGCTGCGCCTCCAGCAGCCCGACGTCCTCGGCGTGCTTGGCCAGGCGCTCGCCCGCCGGGGTGCCGGTGCAGGGGCTGGCCCGGTGGATCAGAACCGCGCCGACCCGGTCCTCCAGCGCCTTGATCCGCTGCGAGACGGCCGAGGGGGTGACGCCGAGGCTGGCCGCGGCGGCGTCGAACGAGCCATGGCGCAGCACGGCAGACAGTGCGGCGAGATGCGGGGGGTCGAACTGCATTAGGAATATTAATCCAACTAAAGAAAGGTTAACTAGCCTAATCCAGGAAACCAGCCTAATCAAACCCCCGACCCTCGATGGAACGGAGTGTACAGTTTGATCGCCTTTCTCCCCGGTTTCGCCCTTGGCTTCTCGCTGATCCTCGCCATCGGCGCGCAGAACGCCTTTGTCCTGCGCCAGGGGCTGCGGCGCGAGCATGTGCTCGCCGTGGTGCTGACCTGTGCTCTGTCGGACGCGGTGCTGATCGCCGCCGGGGTCGCCGGGATGGGCGGGCTGGCCCGGACGCTGCCCTGGTTCGCGCCGCTGATGCGCTATGGCGGTGCGGCCTTTCTGATCGGCTACGGCGGGCTCAACCTGCGCGCAGCCTGGCGCGGGGGCTCCGGTCTCACTACCGGGCAGGGCGCGGGCCATGCGCTGCCGCGCACGCTGGCCGTGGTGCTGGCGCTGACCTGGCTGAACCCGCATGTCTATCTCGACACCGTGGTCCTGGTCGGCTCGATCGCGGCGCAATACGACGACCGGCTTGCCTTCGGCCTGGGTGCGGTCACGGCCAGTTTCACCTTTTTCTTCGCCCTTGGCTATGGCGCGCGGCTGCTGGCGCCGCTGCTGGCGCGGCCCGGCGCCTGGCGGGCGCTGGACGCCGCTATCGGGCTTACCATGTGGGCGATTGCGGCGAAATTGATTGCCATGTGAAGGGTTGTGCGTCGCCCGATTAGGGTGTTCAACCGGTGTCATGACCCCTCTCGATCCGCCCCCCGCGCGCCCTGTCGCCGGCATCCTGTGGATGCTGCTCACCGGGCTGTGCTTTGTCGGGATGACCGCGCTGGTCAAATTTCTCGGCCCGCGCGTTCCGGCGCCCGAGGCCGCCTTTCTGCGCTATGCGCTGGGGCTGGTGTTCCTGCTGCCGGTGCTGCGGCCGATCTTCAACACCCGCTTTACCCGCCGCCGCATCGGCCTGTTCGCCGCGCGCGGCATCCTGCACGCGGGCGGGGTGATGCTGTGGTTCTACGCGATGACACAGATCCCGCTGGCCGAACTCACCGCGCTGAATTACCTCTCGCCGGTTTTCGTCACCATCGGCGCGGCGGTGTTCCTGGGCGAGCAATTGGCAATCCGCCGTATCGCCGCGATCACTGTCGCGCTGATCGGCGCGATCATCATCCTGCGCCCCGGCTTCCGCGAGGTGGCGCCGGGCCACCTGGCAATGATCGGCACCGCGACGGTGTTCGGCGGATCCTTCCTGCTGGCCAAGGTGCTGGCCGACGATGTGCCCCCGGCGGTGGTGGTCAGCATGCTGTCGATCTGGGTGACGGCCGGGCTTGCCCCCTTTGCGCTGGCGGTCTGGGTCACGCCGACGCTGCACGAACTGACCATGCTCTTTGCCGTTGCCTGTTTCGCGACCGCGGGGCATTTCACCATGACACTGGCGCTGCGCGCGGCGCCGATCATGGTGACCCAGCCGGTAACCTTCCTGCAACTGGTCTGGGCGATGGCGCTGGGCGTCGTGGTGTTCGGCGAGACGCTGGACATCTGGGTGATCCTTGGCGCCGCGCTGATCCTGGTGGCGATCAGCTTCATCACCTGGCGCGAGGCCGTGGTACGACGCCGGTCTGTCACCCCGACCACGCCGGCAACCAAGGTCTGAGAGGCTTGCCAGCGCCGCACGCTGTTGCTTAGTCTGAACCGAATTGCTCCAGGGGGATAGGAATGAAGGCATTTTTCGGTGCGGTCGCGGTGGTCTGCGGTCTGATCGCAGGGCCGGCGATCGCGGATTTGAAACTGTGCAACGACTCCAGCGTGCGCCAGTCGGTCGCGGTGGGCTACAAGTCCGGCGATCAATGGGTTTCCGAGGGGTGGTGGAACACCGACCCGGGCAAATGCACGACGGTGATCAGCGGCGATCTGAAGTATCGTTTCTACTATTATCGGCTGCTGGCCAAGGGCCGCAAGTTCGAGGATGAGGGCTACGGCTTTTGCACCCAGACGGCGGCCTTTACCATCGAGGGCGACAAGAACTGCAGCGACCGCGGCTATTCCTACGGCGGATTCCGCCAGATCGACGCCGGCGGCGCGCGCGATTTCTCGTTTTCCTTTTCCGATGCGGTAAGCGTCATGAAACCGGCAGAGGCCGAGCCCCCCGCGCCCAAGGTCGAGGCCGCGGCCCCCGCCGACGGCCCCGGCACCTGGGGCGAGCCCTATGCCTCCAGCACCGCGATCTTCCAGGACTGCGTCAGCGAGACCGAGGCGCCGTTCTGCACCTTTCATGCCGACGGGACCAAGTTCTTTGTCTACGACGACGGGCGTACCCCGGGGTGGATGCTGAAATCGATGCGCACCTATTTGCCGGGCACCCCGATCGAGGTGCGTGGCGACCTCGAGGCGATCCACGACCGCACCGCCGACGTGGTGCTGCGCCACGTGCTGCCGCGCAGCTTCAACAGCTGGGACAGCACCCTGACCAAGCTGCAGGGCACCTGGTATTCGGTCGATGACCCCAATTCGCAGTTCAACATCATCGGATCGGAGCTGGAGAACATCTATGACGGCGGATTCGGCGCCCGCGAATACCTCAGCATGCGCGACCGCTGCGAGCATTTCGACAGTGGCAACATCCTGGTGCGGATGGACGAGGAAAGCGGCGATGTGATGTGCTATACGATCGAGGAGCTCGGGTCCTACGAGATGCTGTTGATGTACCTGCCGCGCGCCAATTTTCACGAGTATCGCAAGCTGGACTGAGGCGCGGGCAACGGCGGCCCGGGTTATTGATTGACGGGTCAGTTTCCCGCCGGTAGCGTCGCCACGTCAGCGGGCGATGAGGGTGAGATGCCGAAACTGGGAATGGAACCGATCCGCCGCGAGGCGCTGGTGCGCGCGACGATTGCCGAGCTGGGAAAGGCCGGCACGCTGGACGTGACCGTCAGCCAGATCGCCCGGCGCGCCGGGGTGTCCAGCGCGCTGGCGCATCATTACTTCGGCGGCAAGGACCAGATATTCCTGGCCGCGATGCGCTCTATCCTCGCCGATTTCGCCGGCGATGTGCGGCGCGAACTGGCGGGCACCGCGCCGCCCGACCGTGCCGCGGCCATCGTGCGCGCGAGCTTTTCGAGATCGAGCTTCACCTCCGAGGCGGTGGGCGCCTGGATGTGTTTCTACGGCATGGCGCAAAAGAACGCCGAGGCGCTGCGGCTCTGGCAGGTCTATCATCACCGGCTGCGCTCCAATCTCGTGCACGCGCTGCGCCCGCTCTGCGACCGCCCGCAGGATGCCGCCGACACGCTGGGGGCGCTGATCGACGGGCTTTACATCCGCGCCGCGCTGGATCCGCGCCTGAGCCCGGAAGAGGCGGCATCCCAGGCGCTCGCGGTGCTCGACGGTCTTTGCAGGGGGCGCAGGCGATGACCCGGCCCAACATCCTGATCCTGATGGTCGACCAGTTGAACGGCACGCTGTTTCCCGATGGTCCCGCCGACTGGCTGCACGCGCCGAACCTCAAGCGGCTGGCGGCGCGCTCCACCCGGTTCGCCAATGCCTATACCGCCTCGCCGCTCTGCGCGCCGGGGCGGGCGAGCTTCATGTCCGGGCAGCTGCCCTCGCGCACCGGGGTCTATGACAACGCCGCCGAGTTCCGCAGCGACATTCCCACCTATGCCCACCACCTGCGGCGGGCGGGCTATTACACCTGCCTCTCGGGCAAGATGCATTTCGTCGGCCCCGATCAGCTGCACGGGTTCGAGGAACGGCTGACCACTGATATCTACCCCGCCGATTTCGGCTGGACCCCGGATTACCGCAAGCCGGGCGAGCGGATCGACTGGTGGTATCACAACATGGGCAGCGTCACCGGCGCGGGGGTGGCGGAGATTTCCAACCAGATGGAATACGATGACGAGGTGGCGTACAATGCGACCGCGAAACTGTACGATCTGGCGCGCGGTAAGGACGACCGCCCCTGGGCGCTGACCGTCAGTTTCACCCATCCGCATGACCCCTACGTGGCGCGGCGCAAGTTCTGGGACCTCTATGAGGGTTGCGATCATCTTCTGCCCGAGGTTCCGGCGATGGACTACGCCGATCACGACGCCCATTCCCGCCGCATCTTCGACGCCAACGACTGGCGCAGCTTCGACATCTCGCAGGAGGATATCCGCCGTTCCCGCCGGGCCTATTTTGCCAATATCTCCTATCTCGATGACAAAATCGGCGAGATCCTTCAGGTGCTGGAGGACACTCGGCAAGAGGCGATCGTTCTGTTCGTCTCGGACCACGGCGACATGCTGGGCGAGCGCGGGTTGTGGTTCAAGATGAGCTTTTTCGAGGGCTCCGCGCGGGTGCCGCTGATGATCGCCGCGCCGGACCTGCCGGCAGGGCGGATCGAGGCGCCGGTCTCGACCCTCGACGTGACCCCGACGCTGGGCGATCTGGCCGGCGTGCCGATGGAGGAGCTTGCCCCCTGGACCGATGGCGAAAGCCTGGTGGAGCTGGCGCAGGGCGGCGCGCGCAGCAGCCCGGTGGCGATGGAATACGCCGCCGAGGCGTCCTATGCGCCGCTGGTCTCGCTGCGCTATGGCAAGTGGAAGTACAACCGCTGCGCATTGGATCCCGACCAGCTGTTCGACCTTGAATTCGACCCGCAGGAGTTGACCAACCTGGCCGAAGTGCCGGAACATGCGGGCACCTTGCAGACATTGCGCGCCAAGTCCGAGGCGCGCTGGGATCTGGCGCAGTTCGATGCCGATGTGCGCGCCAGCCAGGCCCGCCGCTGGGTGGTCTACGAGGCGCTGCGACAGGGGGGATACTATCCTTGGGACTACCAACCCCTGCAGAGGGCGAGCGAACGCTACATGCGCAACCACATGGACCTGAACGAGGTGGAAGAGCGCCAGCGCTTTCCCCGTGGCGATTGAAAAAAGCCGCCCTGACAGCAACCGATTGATCCGGGTCAATGTGCCGGGTATGGCTGCGCCCTAGGTTGGCGTGCAACGCAAGTGTCAAGGAGCGAACAGATGACCCATACCCCCCACGAACTGGCCGAGGAATTCCCCGAACAGGCCGCGCAGATAAGTGAACTGAAGCAGAATAACCCGCATTTCGCCAAGCTGGCCGATGAGTACCACGAGATCAACCGCGCCGTGCACCGCGCCGAGACCAACGTGGAGCCGGTCGAGGAACTGGCCGAGGTCGAGATGCGCAAGAAGCGCGCCGCGCTGAAGGACGAGATCTGGGCGATCCTGTCCAAGGCATAAGATGGTTGATCCGACTGGATTGAAGGGGGCGCTGCGGGCGCCCCTTTTTTGTTGGAGGGGTGCGGGTTTCGATCCTGTCCGCGCGTGGCGCCATCGGCTAGGCTGATCGCGGAATTCTTCACGCGAAAGGGGCGGACCATGGGCGACGATACCTATCTGATCAAACGCGCGGACATCGAGGCGATGGAGGGGGTGGACAAGACCCATTTCCTCAACCCGAACGCCAGGCGGATCAACAAATCGCTGGGCGATGCGACCGGGCTGACCGGGTTGGGGTTTCACATCATCGAGGTGGGCCCCGGACAGGGCACCACTGAGCATCACGTGCATTTCTACGAGGATGAATGCGTCTATGTGCTGGCCGGGCGGGCCACGGCCTATCACGGCGAGGAGGCGGTTGAGATCGAAGCCGGCGATTTCCTCGGCTACCGCAAGGGCGGGCTGGCGCATTCGATCACCAATACCGGCGACGAGGTTCTGCGCTGCATCGTGGTGGGCCAGCGGTTGGCGCATGATGTCGCCGACTACACCCGGCTGGACAAGCGCATCTATCGCAATGCCGGGATGGACTGGAACCTGGTCGACCGGGGTGCGATCGTGACCCCCGGCGGCAACGTGGGCAAGAAGTAGGCAGAGAAGGCGCGCCCGCTCAGTTCACCTCGTAGGGCAGCACGCCGCGCCGGTTGGCGTCGATGCTCAGCCGCCGCTCCAGCGGCGGGACCGAGCGCTGGTGGCAGGTCTTACGTTCGCAGATCCGGCAGGAGATGCCGATCGGCTCGAAGGCCTCGGCGTTGGTCACGTCCAGCGTGTCGGCATAGACCAGCGCGGGCGCGTGGCGCACCTCGCAGCCCAGCGCGATGGCATAGCGGCGCACCGGCGCGCCGAAGCTGCCGCCGGGTTTCGATACGTCGCGCGCCAGATTGATGTAACGGACCCCGTCCGGGGTCTCGGCCAGTTGCCGCAGGAACCGGCCCGGGGTCTCGAACGCACGGTGCACGTTCCACAGCGGGCAGGCGCCGCCGAACCGGGCGAATTGCAACCGCGTGGCGCTGTGCCGTTTGGTGATGGTGCCGGCCTGGTCGACGCGGGCAAAGAAGAACGGGATGCCCTTGGCGCCGGGCCGTTGCAGGGTCGAGAGCCGGTGCGCCACCTGCTCGATCGAGGCGCCGAAGCGCGCGCCGAGCACCTCGAGATCGTGGCGATGGGTCTGGGCGGCCTCGAGAAACGGGCCATAGGGCAACAGCGCCGCCCCGGCGAAGTAATTGGCCAGCCCGATCTTGGCGATGGCGCGAGCCTCGTCGCTGCGGAAGCGGGCGAAATCCAGTGTTGCCTCCAACAGCTTGTCCTGCCGCAGCAGCGCCACTTGTAACAGCATCTGGAACAGCCGGGTTTCCGGGCTGGCGCGGGTCGACAGGCGCAAGAGGCCTGATTTTGCGTCGAACTCCCGCAACGAGGCGATGTCGGCCAGTTCGATGGCGATGCCCATCCCCTCCAGTACCGATTGCGCGGTCTCGGCCATCCGGCCCGGTCCGGCGGCGCGCGCGGCGAAAGTCTCCGCCGCCCGGTCCACCGCGTCGATGTAGTTGTCGCAATAGTGGAAGAAGTCGCGCACCTCTTCCCAGGGGCTGGCCTCAAGGCGGGCATCCTCGCGCCCCAGCGCCTCGTCCAGCGAGGCCAGCCGCTCGTGCGTCTGGCGGTAGCTACGGTGCAGGGCGAGAAAGGCGCGCGCCAGTGTCGGCGCGTTGGAGGCGGCCAGCCGCAGATCGGCCAGCGGCGGCGCGGCGTCGGCAAAGACCGGGTCGGCCAGCGCCTCGCGCATGTCGCTGACAAGGCGTTCGCTGTCGCCGGTCGAAAGCTCGGTCACGTCCATGCCGAACTCCTGCGCCAGCGCCAGCACCACGGTGGTGCTGACCGGGCGGTTGTTGTTCTCCATCTGGTTCAGATAGGGCAGGGAGACACCGAGCTTGGCGGCGAAATCCTTTTGCGTCAGGCCGAGCCGCGTGCGCATCTCGCGCAGTTTCGCCCCGGCATAGAGTTTCTGCGTCGCCATCGGGTGCCTTTGTCGGAATGTCTTTGCAGGTTCGCTTTTGGCGCAGATTAGGTTTGCAAACCCTTTGGGGCAAGCCCCGTCGTACCGCTAGAGACCCAGCTGTCGTTCGCGCAGGATCACCAGCAGGATGGCGAGGATTGCCAACGTCGAGACGACCAGCATGATGAACAACAGCGGCCAGGCGCCCGAGGCCGGGGTCAGCAGGGCACCGGCCAGCGCGCTGAGCCCGGCGCCGCCGCCCAGCATGGTGGCCCCGCTGAGGCCGGAGGCGGTGGCGGCCAGGTGCGGGCGCACCGAGAGCGAACCGGCGATGGCATTGGGCAGGGTCATGCCATTGCCGATGCCGACGAAGGTCATGAAGCCAAAAAAGGTCTCGGCCGAACCCAGACCGCTGCCCATCACCACCAGAGAGACCAGAACCCCGCCGCCGCAGACCAGGCAACCCCAGAGCACCATGCGGTTGATCCCGACCCGGATCGAGAACCGGCCGGAGAGGAAATTGCCGATCAGATACCCCAGCGCGGGGGCGCCGAAATAGACGCCCAAACTCGCCGAATCGAGGCCGTAGATCTTGGTGCCGACGAAGGGCGCGCCGCCGAGATAGGTGAAGAAGCAGCCGGAGGAGAAGGCAGCGCAGAGCGAGTAGCCCCAGAATCGGGGCGACCGGAGAAGTTCGGGGTACTCGCGGAACTGTTCGAGCAGGGTCTTGCCGCTTTCGCGCGCGGTCTCGCCGAAGTCCACGTAGGTCAACGCCAGGGCCACCGCACCAGCCGCGAGGAGCAGCCAGAAACTCGCTTTCCAGCCAAAGATCTGGTCGAGAAACCCGCCCGCGATGGGCCCCATCATCGGCACGATGGCCATGCCCATGGTGACATAGCCGATCATGCTGGCGGCCTTGTCGGGCGGGTAGATGTCGCGCACCGCCGCGCGGCCGAGCACCATGCCGACCACGACCACCGCCTGGCACATGCGGAACAGCAGGAACACCTCGGCGCTGGGCGCCAACAGGCACCCCAGGGTGGCGACCAGGAACAGCGCCAGCCCCCACAGGATCACCGGGCGCCGACCGATGTTGTCGGCAATCGGGCCGATCACCAGCTGGACCACCGCGTTCACGCCGAGATAGAGCGCCACCGAAAGCTGCATCAGCCGGTAATCGGTATCGAAATAGGCGGTCATGTTCGACAGGCTGGGCAGAAAGATGTTCATGCCCAGTGCCGACAGGCCCGACAACAGGATCAGAGTGCCGATATGCGGGGGCGTGCGGGACCAAACCCTGCGCGTGTCCTGTCCGGCAGGATCCTGTCTGTTCACCATGAAGTGCCGTTGCCGATCGTCTCTGGTTCTGCGTCAGGCGATTATGTCATCGCTCAATGCGCCTATGGTCGTGCCTAGAACAGTCAGAGTACCGCTGCCACCGAAATCGAAGAGCACATCGTCGCCCACCTGCGTGGCCGCCGTGAGGACCGCATCGACATCGCCCAGCTTGTTGAACTGGATGGAATCCTTGTTGTTCTGGAAGTCGGCAATGGTGTCGTTGCCATCGCCCTTGGCGAAAACGAACTTGTCGGCGCCGTTCTGTCCGAACAGCGTGTCGTCGCCGCCCTGTCCCTTGAGGGTATCGTTCTGACCGCCGCCTTTGAGGGTGTCGTCGCCGGAGCCGCCCAACAGCTTGTCGTTGCCCTTGTCGCCCTTCAACGTGTCGTCGCCGGCCTGACCCTTGAGCTTGTCATTCCCGCCGCCGGCCTTGATCGTGTCGTTGCCGCCGCCGCCCTTCAGGGTGTTCCTGGCGCCGTTGCCGATCAGCCTGTCGTTGCCGGAGCCGCCGGTCGCGTTCTCGATCACCGTGCCATAGGTGATCACCACGTCATCGGTGGCGTCGAAGCTGGAGAATTTCCCGGCCTTGAGGTTCAGCGTCACGTCGCTGCTGCGCGACGAGGCGTTCAGCGTGTCGCGCCCGCCGGTATCCCAGATCGGGTCCACGGTGTCGGTGCGCGGCGCGCTGTAGGTGGTGTTGCCCGCGTTGTATCCGACCTCGCCCCAGATGTCCTGAAGCGCGAAGACGTCGAACAGCATCATCGCGTCGGCGTCTAGCCCGTTGTCGGGGTTTTCGCTGTAGGACATGATCGAGTATTTGTTGTTCTCGAAGGCGGCGGGCAGCGTCGGGGCGGAGAACGGGTGTTTCAGCCCGAGCGAATGGCCCAGTTCGTGCAGGATCAGATCCGGGCTGCCGGTCAGGTCGATGGTGTTGTCGTAGACGACATAGCCATCGTAGCGCGTGATCGTGCTGCCGGAATAGGAGGCGCTGTAGCCGCCATAGCCGGCCGTCGTTCCGGGCAGGTAGACCTTGCCCACGTTCAGATCCGGGTCGTCGCTGCCGGTGACCTCCACGAATTCGACATTGAGGAAGGATTCGATATGGGCCAGCGCCGCCTCGAAGGCGGTCTTTTCGCCCGCCGAGAAGGCGGTCCATTCGGTGTAGGTGCTGCCGGTCGGCAGGTCCTCGGGTTCGCTGGTTCCGGCGTATTGATAGGTGATCGTCCGGCTCGGATCACCGGTGAGGTTGATCGGATCCGAAGAGTTGAGCAGGGAAAACTGCAGCGCGGCGAGAATATCGGGTTTGGAAACCATTTTGGGCCTCGAGCTGAAAAAGGGGCAACTCGTTCAAGGGTAGCAAAATCGGGCCGCACAAAGAAGGCGAACCGCGCCTCCGGAGAAATTTGCAGATTTTCAAATATGCAGCTGTACGTTTTCCATGGTTTGCAAATTTGCCGAATTTCGCTTTGGTTGGCGCGGCGGGGCCGGTATGGTCCGCCGAAATCTCACAGGGGACATGCATCATGAAGGACATCCTTTCCGAGCTGGAAGACCGCCGCGAAGCCGCCCGTTTGGGGGGCGGTCAGAAGCGGATCGACGCGCAGCACGGACGCGGCAAGCTGACCGCGCGCGAACGGATCGACCTGCTGCTGGACGAGGGCAGCTTCGAGGAGTTCGACACCTTTGTCGCCCATCGCTGCACCGATTTCGACATGCAGGAGCAACGCCCCTATGGCGACGGGGTGGTGACCGGCTGGGGCACGATCAACGGCCGCATGGTCTATGTGTTCAGCCAGGATTTCACCGTCTTCGGTGGCTCGCTCAGCGAGACGCACGCACAAAAGATCTGCAAGATCATGGACATGGCCGTGCAGAACGGCGCGCCAGTGATCGGCATCAACGATTCCGGCGGCGCCCGCATCCAGGAGGGGGTGGCCAGCCTTGCCGGCTATGCCGACGTGTTCCAGCGCAACATCATGGCCTCGGGCGTGGTGCCGCAGATTTCCGTCATCATGGGCCCCTGCGCCGGCGGCGCGGTCTATTCCCCGGCGATGACCGACTTCATCTTCATGGTCAAGGACACCTCCTACATGTTCGTGACCGGCCCCGACGTGGTCAAGACCGTGACCAACGAACAGGTCACTGCCGAGGAGCTGGGCGGCGCCTCGACCCATACCCGCAAGAGCTCGGTCGCCGACGGCGCCTTTGAAAACGACGTGGAGGCCATGGCCGAGGTGCGCCGGCTGGTGGATTTCCTGCCGCTGAACAACCGCGAAAAACCGCCGGTGCGCCCGTTCTTCGACGAGCCGGGCCGAATCGAGGCCAGTCTCGACACCCTGATCCCGGAGAATCCCAACACCCCCTACGACATGAAGGAGTTGATCCTGAAAGTCGCGGACGAGGGCGATTTCTATGAGATCCAGGAGGATTTCGCCAAGAACATCATCACCGGCTTTGTCCGGCTGGAGGGGCAGACCGTGGGCGTGGTGGCGAACCAGCCGATGGTTCTGGCCGGTTGCCTCGACATCGACAGCAGCCGCAAGGCGGCCCGCTTCGTGCGGTTCTGCGACTGCTTCGAAATCCCGATCCTGACCTTTGTCGATGTGCCCGGCTTCCTGCCCGGCACCACCCAGGAATATGGCGGCGTGATCAAGCATGGGGCCAAGCTGCTGTTCGCCTATGGCGAGGCGACGGTGCCCAAGGTCACGGTGATCACCCGCAAGGCCTATGGCGGCGCCTATGACGTGATGAGCTCCAAGCATATCCGCGGCGATTTCAACTATGCCTGGCCCACCGCCGAGATCGCGGTGATGGGCGCCAAGGGCGCGACCGAGATCCTGTATCGCTCGGAACTGGGCGACCCGGAAAAGATCGCGCAGCGCACCAAGGATTACGAGGACCGCTTCGCCAACCCCTTCGTGGCGGCCGAGAAGGGCTTTATCGACGAGGTGATCCAGCCCCGCTCGACCCGCAAGCGGGTGGCCCGCGCCTTTGCGTCCCTGCGCAACAAGCAGCTGACCAACCCGTGGAAAAAGCACGACAACATTCCGCTGTGATCCGGTCTTTTTCTGGCCGATGAATACTCCCGCCGGAGGCGCCGACATGGCCCCCGGCGGGGCCTTGCAGACCCGGGACCGTCCCCATGACCCAGCTTTGGAAAAACCAGGCCTTTACCATCTCCCACGCCGACGACGGCAAGTTCGTGGGCGCGGGGCTGCGGGCGTTCTTCGAGTACCGCGACCCCGGGATCAGGGACGCCACCAAGGGCAAGTTCGGCGCCCATGTGATCCGCGCGGTGCCGGGAATGGAAAGCCCCGACGCCTGGCACAACCACGAGCTGGAGTTCCAGATGGCCCATGTGACCCGGGGCTGGGTGGTGTTCGAATACGAGGGGCAGGGCGAGCAGATCCTGCACGAGGGTTCCTGTGTGTTGCAGCCGCCGGGGATCCGGCACCGCGAAGGCCGCCATTCGGACGACATGGAACTGATCGAGATCATCTCTCCGGCCGAGTTTGCTACCCGCGACGAGGCGGCGCCGGAATGAGCCGGGCGCGCTGGCATATCCTGCACGAGGGGGCCTCGGTGACGCTGGCGCGTGAGCTTCCGGCGCGGTTCGACATCTGCGCCGAGACCTGGCTGCCCCAGGCCGATCCGCTGCGGCTGGCGCATCAGATCCGGCAGGACATGTGGCGCGTGCTGCGCCGGATGCGCGGATTTTCCCCGGTGGTCCGGCTGGAGGCCCGCGACGGCGGGCTGGCGGTTCGGGCCGGCGGGCGGGCGAGGGCGCCGGTTCCGCCGGAGACAGGGGCGCGCATTGCCGAGGTGCTGGAGGCCCCCGCGAACCGGCAGCGATGGCTGCGCCATGCCGGCCGGCGCAACGCAGGGTTTGACAGACCGGGCGGCGCGCGCCCATGATCGCGCCGCGCACATATGAGACAGCGCGGCGGGCCCGTCCTGCCGCGCACGCAGCCCCGGAGGGAGGAGCCCGTCGTCTGCGGCGGAGCCGGGGCTGCGGCATTGCGCTGGCGGTGCTGGTCGGCCTGGGGGCCACCTGCACCAACGCGCAGGCCGCGGCGCAGCGGGTCGAGGTGCCCTCCGGCCAGGAGGTGACCCTGCACGAGGTGCTGATCGACGACGCGCCGGGCGCGCGCTGGGTCCGGTTCCGCTTTGTCGCGCCGCGTATTGGAGAGGCAGGCGCGCGCGCGGCTGCCGGCGCGGACATGGACCATCTGTGCGCGCAATTCGCGCTGCCCTACCTTGACGATCAGGGGATCGAGGCGGCGCGGATCGTGATCTCGCTGGCGGAACGCCCGGTGCCCTTTGGCCAGGCCGCCCCCGATACAACCCAGTTGTTCGAGCAGTACCGCCCCGAGGACGGGGCCTGCATATGGGATGGGTTTTGATTATGCTACAACATCTTGCGGGAAAAAGCTCATCCACAGGCGTAGTTGAGGCTTTGCCGCCACATGCCGCGCTGTTGACAGGCTGTGGATATATTTTCGCCCGATTTTCGTCTATGCTCGGGGCCGGCCGCGAACCCGCGGCTGAAACCTCGAGGTTGAGGCAGGCAGGGCGCGTGCGCCCTGTTGGTTTCAGTACGTTAATCAGGAGAAACAGATGTCGAAGAGCATCAAATTCCTTGCCATGGTTGGCTTCGTCGCCACCGTGGCGGCTTGCGACAACTCGCCGAAAGAAGAGTATGTCGTTGTCGAGCCGGAGCCGATCTCGGTCGAGCCGGCCTTTACCGGCAAGTACAAGTAAGACGCGCGCGGGACTGGCCGTCTGGCCGGTCCCGCCTGCCGTGCCGCGCCCGGACCGGGGGATGCGGTGATGATGAAGCACCGCGGTTTTCCAGGCCGCCTTCCCGGCACCGATTTCCAGTTCATCATCCGTCGCCCCAACCCCAAGGGCGTGACCAGGCTGATCCGGCGCGAGCGTTTCGGCGATCGCCGCCCGGCCGACAAGCGTGCCGATGCCGGGTTTCTGCGGGCGTTGTGGGAGCATTTCGGCGATGCGCCGTTCGAGCGCGGCAACCTCGATGCCGGCCGGCTGAGTTGGCTGTTCGGGCGCGAGGTGATCCCGGCGGAGGACCCCTTTGATCCCGAGAGTTACGAGGCGCTGCTGCTGATCGACATCGCCGCCGCGCGAGCCGGTTTTCCCGAGGTGTTCGAATGAGCATCGGCGGGGTCTTGCGCGTACCGGCCCGGAACCGGCGAAATCCGGCCCAAACCGGGGCCCGCGCCGGCGCGGGCTTGGCCTGGGGCCGGACCTGCGGCAGCCTGAACACGGCGCCCTGTGGACCTGTTCACCAGGGTGTCGCGGACCAAATTGTCCGTTCCCCTTCCTGTTCCGGGCAGGTGCAGGCGCATGGCGCCGGCCTGCCCGTTTTCTTTTTTGAAAACAACACGCTCTCCCATCGGCGGCGTTTCGCCAAAGGCGCCCCTGCGGCGAATTTGCGCTTGCCCGCGCCCGGGTCTGACGATTTTGATCGGCGGCAACACGGCGCGAACCTGGGCGCGAACCTGGTCGCGCAACGAGAAGGAGCGGTGACATGCGGGCGGAACGGATTTTCCTGGCACTGGCGGCTTGCGTGGGTCTTGCGGCCTGCGGCGACGACCCGGTCGAACAGGTTCTTTACGGCGCGGGTGCGGGGTATCTCGGGGCGGCCGCGCTCGACACCAACCGCGGTGTCGGGGCGGCGGCGGGGGCCGCGGCCAACCTGCTGTATTGCCAGGAGCACCCCGAGGACTGCTGAGCCGGGCCTGCGCCTGCATCCGATCCCATCCCGGCCCCTTTGCGGGCCGATCCGAATCCAACCGAACATCGGACCGGGCCACAGCGCCCGGCCCGGCGTTTCGCGTGCCAGACACCCAAGAACGAAGGACAAGACATGTTCAACAAGATCCTGATCGCCAACCGGGGCGAAATTGCCTGCCGCGTAATCAAGACCGCCCGCAAGATGGGGATCGGCACGGTCGCGGTCTATTCCGACGCCGACAAGCACGCGCTGCACGTGGAGATGGCAGATGAGGCGGTGCACATCGGCCCGCCGCCGGCCAACCAATCCTATATCGTGATCGACAAGATCATGGAGGCGATCCGGGCGACCGGCGCCAAGGCGGTGCACCCCGGCTATGGCTTCCTGTCCGAGAACCCGAAATTCGCCCAGGCGCTGGAGGCCGAGGGCGTGGCCTTCGTCGGCCCCCCGGTCAAGGCGATCGAGGCAATGGGCGACAAGATCACCTCGAAGAAGATCGCGCAGGAGGCCGGCGTCTCGACCGTGCCCGGCTATATGGGTTTGATCGCGGATGCCGACGAGGCGGTGAAAATCTCGGGCGAGATCGGCTATCCGGTGATGATCAAGGCCTCAGCCGGCGGTGGCGGCAAGGGCATGCGCGTCGCCTGGACCGACGAAGAGGCGCGCGAAGGCTTCCAAAGCTCCAAGAACGAGGCGGCCAACAGCTTTGGCGATGACCGCATTTTCATCGAGAAATTCGTGACCCAGCCGCGCCATATCGAGATCCAGGTGCTTTGCGACAGCCATGGCAACGGTGTCTATCTGGGCGAGCGGGAATGCTCGATCCAGCGCCGCAACCAGAAGGTGGTCGAAGAGGCCCCGAGCCCCTTCCTCGACGAGGCCACGCGCAAGGCGATGGGCGAACAGGCCGTGGCCCTGGCGCAGGCGGTGGATTACGCCAGCGCCGGCACGGTGGAATTCATCGTCGATGGCGACAAGAACTTCTATTTTCTCGAAATGAACACCCGGCTCCAGGTGGAGCACCCGGTGACCGAGATGATCACCGGCGTCGACCTGGTGGAGCAGATGATCCGCGTCGCCGCTGGTGAAAAACTGTCGTTCACCCAGGACGATGTGAAGCTGACCGGCTGGGCGATCGAGAACCGGCTCTATGCCGAGGACCCCTATCGCAATTTCCTGCCCTCGATCGGGCGGCTCACCCGGTATCGTCCGCCGGTCGAGATGGCGGCTGGCCCGCTGCTGACCAACGGCAAATGGCAGGGCGAGGCCGCCGCGGGCGAGACCGCTGTGCGCAATGATACCGGCGTCTATGAGGGCGGCGAGATCAGCATGTATTACGACCCGATGATCGCCAAGCTTTGTACCTGGGCGCCGACCCGGGCGCAGGCGATCGAGGCGATGCGCGATGCGCTGGACGGGTTCGAGGTCGAAGGTATCGGCCATAACCTGCCGTTCCTCAGCGCGGTGATGGATCACCCGAAGTTCGTCTCCGGTGACATGACCACCGCCTTTATCGCCGAGGAATATCCCGACGGCTTCGAGGGCGTCGAACTGCCGGAGCTTGCGCTGCGCCAGATCGCCGCCAGCGCGGCCGCGATGCACCGGGTCGCCGAGATCCGGCGCAGCCGGGTGTCGGGGCGGATGGACAACCACGAACGCCACGTCGGCGAAGACTGGGTCGTGGCCCTCCAAAGTCGGTCCTATCCGTTGACGGTGGTCGCCGATCATCAGGGATCAACGGTGAAATTCGAGGATGGCAGCAGCCACCGGGTGGCCAGCAACTGGACCCCGGGCGATCAACTCGCCGAGATCGATGTCGATGGCGATACACTTGTGCTCAAGGTGGGCAAGATCACCCAGGGTTTCCGCATCCGCAGCCGGGGCGCCGACCTCAAGGTGCATGTGCGCAACCCGCGCCAGGCCGAACTGGCCGCGCTGATGCCTGAAAAGATGCCGCCCGACACCTCGAAACTTCTGCTCTGCCCGATGCCCGGCCTGATCGTGAAGGTCAACGTCGAGGTCGGCGAGGAGGTGCAGGAGGGGCAGCCGCTTTGCACGGTGGAAGCGATGAAGATGGAGAACATCCTGCGGGCCGAGCGCAGCGGCGTTGTCTCCAAGATCAACGCCGGGGCCGGCGACAGCCTGGCGGTGGACGACGTGATCATGGAATTCGAGTAAGGCCGGACCAGGCGGAGGCGTGAAAACGGTGACGGCGCAGATCCAGATCGAATTGGTCGACCAGCTCCGGATGGGGAACCGCTATTGCGACTCGCGCCGTTCCTCGACCTCGCGCAGGCGCATCGGCGTCTTGTCGATGGTGCGGGTGATCTCGCGCACGCTGTACGGGAACGGTTTGCGCAGCATGACCGAGCCGTCCTTGTCGATCAGCACGAACTGGAACCCGCGCGGGTGCAACTGCTGGCGCGCCGGGTTTCGGGCCGAGGGATCGGTATCGGTGAGCACCACCACGTCGCGGTCTCTCAGGCGCTCGGCCTCGGAGGTCAGCTTGTCGAGCTGTTCCTGGAACCGCGGGTCGGCCGGAGTGTCGGCAAACACGATGATCGGCCGGTTAATCCACAAGAAGGTGCTCAACTCGGTGTCGCCGGCGGGGTGGATCAATGCGGCTTCCGCCGTTGCCGTGCCGTCAGCCGCCCAGACGGAAACCGGCAAGAGGGCTGACAGAACAATGGCTAAGATACGTGGGGTCATGCGGTCTCCTGTCTGGTCGAATATAGGTGGACCCGGCAGGAAAGCGAATGGCGATTTCCCGCAAGAGGCCAAAAACTGCGGTGTTAATCGCTTTGTCAGGGGTGGGGGCGATGATCGGTCCGTGACCCGAGGGGCCGCCGGCTGGCGCGGCCCGGAGACAAAGGACCGGTACGGCGATGGACGTTGTATTGCATATCGGCGCGCATCTGTGCGCCACTTCCACCTTTCAGGATTACCTTTCCCGCAACCACGCGGCGCTGTCTGCGGCGGGCTGCGCGGTCTGGGGACCGCGGCGGACCCGAAGTGCCCTGTTCGCGGGGCTCCTGGCAGGGGGGGCGCCGCCGCCATCCGGGGCGGTGGAGCGTGCCATTGGCCGCATCGGCCTGACTCTCGCCAGGCAGTCCGGCGAGGGAACGCGGCACCTGATCGTGACCGATCCGGACATCATGGGGACTGTGCGCGCCAACCTGCGGCTGGGCAGGCTTTACTGCGGGGTGGGCGAGCGGATCGCGCGGCTGGCGCGGGCGTTCGACGGCTACCCGTTGCGGGTGGTGCTGAACATCCGGGTGCTCGACGCCTATTGGGCCTCGGCGCTGGCGCAGGGGATCACGCGCGGGCTGGGGCTGCCGGCGGGGCAGGGGCTTGCGCATCTGGCGCAGGGTCGGTCCGGCTGGCGCGAGGTGGTGGAGGCGGTGGCCTGCGCCATGCCCGGAGCGCAGGTGACCGTGCTGCCCTTCGAGAGCTTCGGCGGCAGTCCCGAGGCGCAGCTGCAACAGATGGTGCCCTTTTCCGTCCCGGCGCAGCACACCCGGTGCCGGATCAACGCCACGCCCCGCCTGCCCGAACTGCGGGCCTGGCTAGGGCGCGAGGCGGTGGCGCTGCCGGAGGGATCCGGCCGCTGGCAGCCGTTCTCCGAGGCGCAGGGCGAGGCCCTGCGAGAGGCCTATTCAGACGACATCATGTGGCTGGCGGGCGGGGCGAATGGCCTCGCCCGGCTGGCCCGCGACCCGGACAAGACACAGGCGGGCACCGCCCCGCCGCAATCCGACCTGACAAGAGGAAAACGCGATGAGCAACAAAACCGACGACTGGCGGGCACTGGCTGAAAAAGAGCTGCGCGGCCGCCCGTTGGAAGAGCTGGACTGGACCACGCTGGAAGGCATCAAGGTCAAGCCACTCTATTCCGAAGAGGACACCGGCGATCTGCCCCACATGGGCACGCTGCCGGGCTTTGCCCCTTTCACCCGTGGCGTCAAGGCGACGATGTACGCCGGGCGCCCCTGGACCATCCGGCAATACGCCGGGTTTTCCACGGCGGAGGAATCCAACGCCTTTTACCGCCGCAACCTGGCCGCTGGTCAGCAGGGCGTCTCGGTCGCCTTCGACCTGGCCACCCACCGCGGCTATGACAGCGATCATCCGCGCGTGGTCGGCGATGTCGGCAAGGCGGGCGTGGCCATCGACAGCGTCGAGGACATGAAGATCCTGTTCGACGGCATTCCGCTGGACAAGGTCTCGGTCTCGATGACGATGAACGGCGCGGTGATCCCGATCCTGGCCAGCTTCATCGTGACGGGCGAGGAACAGGGCCACAACAAATCGCTGCTCGCGGGCACCATCCAGAACGACATCCTCAAGGAGTTCATGGTCCGCAACACCTATATCTATCCGCCTGAACCCTCGATGAAGATCATCTCGGACATCATCGAATACACCTCGAACGAGATGCCGAAATTCAACTCGATCTCGATCTCCGGCTATCACATGCAGGAGGCCGGCGCGAATCTGGTGCAGGAGCTGGCCTATACGCTGGCCGACGGCAAGGAATACGTGAGGGCCGCCATCGAGGCGGGGATGGACGTGGACAAGTTCGCCGGGCGGCTGTCGTTCTTTTTCGCCATCGGCATGAACTTCTTCATGGAGGCGGCCAAGCTGCGCGCCGCGCGGCTGCTCTGGCACCGCATCATGACCGAATTCGGGGCCAAGAACGACCGCTCCAAGATGTTGCGCACCCATTGCCAGACCTCGGGCGTGTCGCTGCAGGAGCAGGACCCCTACAACAACGTGATCCGCACCGCCTACGAGGCGATGAGCGCGGTTCTGGGCGGCACCCAGTCGCTGCACACCAACGCGCTGGACGAGGCGATCGCGCTGCCCACCGATTTCTCGGCCCGGATCGCGCGCAACACCCAGCTGATCCTGCAGGAAGAGACCGGGATCACCAACGTGGTCGATCCGCTGGCGGGCTCCTACTACGTCGAGAGCCTGACCGCGCAACTGGCCGAGGAGGCGTGGAAGCTGATCGAGGAGGTCGATGGCATGGGCGGCATGACCAAGGCGGTTGCCTCGGGGATGCCCAAGCTGCGCATCGAGGAATCGGCCGCCCGTCGCCAGGCGATGATCGACCGGGGCCAGGAGGTGATCGTTGGCGTCAACAAGTACCGCAAGGACAAGGAAGACCCGATCGACATCCTCGACGTCGACAACGTCGCGGTGCGCGAAAGCCAGATCGCCCGGCTGGAAAAGATCCGCGCGAGCCGTGACGACGCCGCCTGTAACGCGGCGCTGGAGGAACTGACCCGGCGCGCGACAGAGGGGGGTAATCTGCTGGAGGCGGCGGTCGAGGCCGCGCGCGCCCGCGCAACTGTTGGGGAAATCAGCATGGCAATGGAAAAGGAATTCGGCCGTCACCGCGCCGAGGTCAAGACCCTGGCGGGTGTCTACGGCGCCGCCTACGAGGGCGACGAAGGCTTTGCCGCGATCCAGAAATCGGTCGAGCAATTCGCCGAGGAAGAGGGGCGGCGTCCGCGCATGCTGGTGGTCAAGATGGGCCAGGACGGCCACGACCGCGGCGCCAAGGTGATCGCCACCGCCTTTGCCGATATCGGCTTCGACGTGGACGTGGGGCCGCTGTTCCAGACCCCGGACGAGGCGGCGCAGGACGCCATCGACAACGACGTGCATGTGATCGGCATCTCGTCCCAGGCGGCGGGGCACAAGACGCTGGCGCCGCAGCTGGTTCAGGTGCTCAAGGATCAGGGCGCGGGGGATATCATCGTGATCTGCGGCGGTGTGATTCCGCAGCAGGACTACCAGTTCCTCTATGACAACGGGGTCAGCGCGATCTTTGGTCCCGGCACCAATATTCCGCACGCGGCGCAGGATATCCTGCGCCTGATCCGCGAGGCGCGGGGGTGACACCCCGGCGCCGGATGATCCTGATCGGCATGGCCGCCGGCGCCCTCTGGGCGCTGGCGGTGGTGTTTGCGCCCAGGCTTCTCGGTCTGCCCTATCTGCCCGCCGCGGCGGCGTTGCCGGGGGCCTTTCTGCCGCCGGGGCTGGTGCTGGCGGCGATGATCGGGCGGCTGGCGGCGCGGCGGTTCTTCGACGACGATCTGATCGACGGCGCCGATCCGGTTCCGGGCTCGCCCGCCTGGGTCGACCAAAAGGTGCTGGGCAACACGTTGGAGCAACTGGCGCTGGCGCTGGCGGTCTGGCCGTTCGCGGCGCTGACGCTGGGCGGCGCGGTGGCGATCGGGCTGGGGCTGTCCTTTGCTTGCATGCGCCTGCTGTTCTGGGCGGGCTACCGGGCGGCGCCGCCGCTGCGCGCCCTTGGCTTTGCCGGCACCTTCTATCCGACCGTGCTGGCCGGGGTCTGGGCGCTGGTGTATTGGGCGGTTTAAGGGCCATTTCGTACGATCCGGCGCCGGGGCTTGCCCGGCCCCGGGACGCCGCCTAGGGTTGGCCGCGACAATGGCGGAGGCGGGCATGGAGCTGGATCACATCGCGGTCTCGGGCGAGACGCTGGAAGAGGCCACGGCGGCGGTCGAGGCGGCGCTGGGCGTGCCGATGGGGCTGGGCGGGCAGCATGATGTCTTCATCACCCATAATCGGCTGCTGGGGCTGGCGGACGGGCTCTATCTCGAGGCGATTGCCGCCGATCCGACCCGCCCCGCGCCCGATCGGCCGCGCTGGTTCGACCTGGACAGTTTCGCAGGACCCGCGCGGCTGACCAACTGGATCTGCCGCTGCGATGATCTCGACGCACTGCTGGCCGCATTGCCGGTGCAGGCCGGAGCGCCGGTGGCGCTGAGCCGGGGCGATCTGCGCTGGCGCATGGCGGTGCCGGCGGATGGCAAGCTGCCCTTTGACAACCTGTTTCCGCCGCTGATCCAGTGGCAGTGCGACATTCACCCGGCGCGGATGCTGCCACCCACGGGCTGCACCCTGCGGCGGCTGGTGGTGGCGCACCCGGAGGCCGTGGCGCTGCGCGCGGCGCTGGCGCCGCACCTGGTCGATCCCCGCGTAGAGTTCGAACCGGGCGCGCCGGCGCTCAGCGCCGAGTTCGACACGCCGCACGGGGCGCGGGTGCTGCGGTGAGGCTGCGTCAGGCGCGGGCGGCGGATGCCGGGGCGATCTGTGCCATCGCCAACCCGATCATCCGCGATACGCTGATCACCTTCACCACCGAGCAGAAGACGCCCGAGGGCGTTGCCGCCGAGATCGCCGCGCGCGGTCCGGCCTACCTTGTGGGCGAGGTCGATGGGCGGGTCCTGGGCTTTGCCAGCTATGGTGGGTTCCGCGCCGGTCCCGGCTATGCCCGCAGCGCCGAGCACAGCATCCAGCTTGCCCCGCAGGCGCGCGGGCGGGGGATGGGCCGGGCGTTGATGGCGCGGCTGGCCGAGGTGGCGGCGGAAAACGGCGTGCATGTGCTGCTGGCGGGCATCAGTGGCGCCAATCCGGATGGCATCGCCTTTCACGCGGCGCTGGGATTTGCCGAGGTGGGCCGTCTGCCCGAGGTGGGATACAAGGCCGGGCGCTGGCTGGACCTTGTGCTGATGCAGAAAATCCTTCAGACCCCCGAATAAGCCGTACCTGACTCTCCCCTACAGGCGGGGTAAACTGACTCATGTCGATCTGGACCCGCATATCCGATGCGCTGACCGCGCTGCGCCAGGGCGAAGGCCTGACGCAGGTGTTCGACAGGCTGCGCACCCCGCCCGAACGCAGCGTCGCCTTTGCCATCGCGGTGATCGCGCTGGGCGCCAAGATGGCCAAGGCCGACGGGCAGGTCACGCGCGACGAGGTGACCGCGTTCCGCGAGGTGTTCCAGATTGCCCAAACCGACGAGGCGGGGGCGGCGCGGGTCTTCAACATGGCGCGCACCGATGTGGCGGGCTACCGCGAGTACGCCCAGCGCATCCGCCGCATGTTCGACAAGGATCGCCAGGCGCTGTGTTACCTGATGGAGGGGTTGTTCCACATCGCCATGGCCGACGGGTTCTTTCACCCCGGCGAGAACGATTTCCTGGAGGATGTGGCCGGGATCTTCGGGCTGAAACCGGCCGAGTTCCATGCGCTCAAGGCCCGGTTCGTCCCCGATGCGGAGCCCGATCCCTATGCCATCCTTGGCGTTGAGCCGGGCACGCCGCTGCCCGAGGTGCGCCAGGCCTGGCGCCGCCTGGTGCGTGAATGTCACCCCGACCGGATGATCGCGCGCGGCGTCCCGCAGGAGGCGATCCGGCTGGCCGAGAAGCGCATGGCCGACATCAACCGCGCCTGGGACGAGATCAACGGCGACACCCACGGCAACACCGGCTGATGCGGCTGGCGACCTATAACGTCGAATGGTTCGCCAACCTGTTCGACAACGAGGATCAGCTTGTCGTCGATGACGGCTGGTCCGGGCGCGAGGGGGTGACGCGCGCCCAGCAGATCGAGGCGCTGGGCAAGGTCTTTACCGCGCTGGAGGCCGATGCGGTGATGATCGTGGAGGCGCCCAACACCGGGCGACGGCAGGATACCGTCGCCGCGCTGGAGGGGTTCGCCCGCGCCTTCGATTTGCGCCAGCGGCGGGCGGTGATCGGTTTCGCCAACGAGACCCACCAAGAGCTCGCGCTGCTGTACGACCCGGACAAGATCACCGTGCGGCACGATCCCCGGGGCGAGGAGACCGGCAAGAAGGGCAGCAAGGATGCGCCGCGCTTTGACGGTGTGTTCCGGATCGATCTGGACAATGACGGAACCGAGGATCTGGTGGTGTTTTCCAAGCCGCCGCTGGAACTGGTCGCCGAGACCGCCTCGGGCACCCGGTTGCGGCTGATCGGGGCGCATCTGAAGTCGAAGGCGCCGCATGGCGGAGGCAGCCGCGACCAGATGCTGCGCAGCGCCATCGAGAACCGGCGCAAGCAACTGGCGCAGGCGATTTGGCTGCGCGCCCGGATCGAGGCGCATCTGGCGGAGGGCGACTCGGTGATCCTGCTGGGCGATCTCAACGACGGGCCCGGGCTGGACGAGTTCGAGGATCTGTTCGGCCATTCCTCGGTCGAGGTGCTGCTGGGCGAGGACATGTATGACCCGCACGCGCGGCAGGCGTTCCAGACCCGCGCCCTCTCGGTGCCCACCACCGCCCGGTTCCACCTGCAGGAGCAGGGCAGATACCTGCAGGCGTTGCTGGATTACATCATGGTGTCGCAGGATCTGATGTCGCGGCGTCCGTCCTGGCGGATCTGGCATCCGTTCGAGGACGAGGCCTGCTGGTCGTTCAAGGAGTTGCACGAGGCGCTGCTGACCGCCTCGGACCATTTCCCTGTGACGCTGGATATCGACATCTGACCCTTACGCACGCCGCGTGCGATCCCTATATTGGCAATATGAAACACGCCCGCGCCTTTGCCCTGACTTTCGCCCTTGTCGCCCCTGCTGCCCCCGCGCTGGCGCAGGAAGAGGACAACGGGCCGTCGATGATGGAGCAGGGGTTGCAGCTGTTCATGGAGGGGCTGCGGCAGGAAATGGCGCCGGCCGTCAAGGATCTGCGCGGCTTTGCCGAACGGGCCGGGCCGTCGATGCGCAGCTTTTTCCAGGAGATGGGGCCGGCGCTGGCCGAGATGATGGACGAGGTTCAGGACTGGACCCGCTATTACCCGCCCGAGATGCTGCCCAATGGCGACATCCTCATTCGCCGCCGGCCGGAGCCCGGGGACGACCCGGCGCCGGAGGAAAAGGAAGACCCGCCCGTCGGGCCGACCGATATCTGATATGAGGCCTCAGTCGCGCGGCTTGACGCTGACCGCCGCGTTCAGGGTTTGCGCCAGCGACATCAGGCGCGCCTCGGCCACCTCGCCATAGAGCGGGCGGGCGTCGTCCGGCAGGATCAGGTCGAGACGGCGCTTTTTCGAGATCCAGTTCAGGTGGCCCATGTCGGCGTCGGGTTTCATCACCAGCATGGCGCCGAAGCGCATTGCCTTGCCCAGGATCTCGGCCTGTTTCTGCTCCTGCTCGTCCAGCAGGCCGTAGAGCGGCGCGAAGCGGGCGCCTTCGCGCTTGTTGCGGTAGCGATGCTGCAGGGCGAGGCCGAGGAATACCCGTTCGGAGTGTTTCATTCCGCCCAGGTTGGCCCGCGTGGCATAATCGAAACAGACCTCGGCGCGGTAGTCGGGATGGGCGCGCCAGCTGACGTCGTGCAGCAGGCAGGCGGCCTTGATCAGCCGCACCTGCGCCGGCGGCGCCTTGGCGAAGAGCGGCATGACAAAGCGGAACAGCGTCTTGCCGAAGCCGGGCAGGCGGGAATCCTTGTCCTCGGCGAAATAGCAGGCCTCGATCAGAGGGTCGCGGTCGCGCAACCGCTGCGGCATCTGCTCGTAAAGCAGCCCCTCGCGTATGCCATAGCTGGAGATGGCGATGTCCTTGGGCTTGAAACAGCGCACCAGCCGGTTCAGTACGTCGATTGCGTAGGGCACCAGCGCCATCCGCGCCGAGGAGACCCCGGCCTCGCCGCGCAGGGCCTCCAGATCGCTGGTCTCGATGAACTTCGCGGTGTCGCGCACCGATTTGGCGGTCATCCGGTATTCGTGCAGCACCTTGAGCGGGTAGCCGCGCCGCGTCATGTCGATCCGGGCGATGGCGCGCCAGCTGCCGCCGACCAGGAACAGCCGGTCGCGTTGCGGGCCCATGCGCTCTTTCAGATCCTCCAGCACCGTCTTGATATGCGCCTTGCGGCCGCGCCGCCCGCCCTTGATGTCGCGCAGTTTCAGCGGCCCCAGCGGCGAGGTCAGGCGACGGCCGACGCGGCCGCCGGAAATCTCGGCCAGTTCCATCGAGGAGCCGCCGATATCGCAGACCAGCCCGTAGGAGCCGGGCCAGCCCAGCAGCACCCCCTGGGCGGAAAGCCGGGCCTCCTCCTCGCCGTCGATGACCCAGAGCTTGAGTCCGGTGGTGCGCTGGACCTCGTCGCAGAACTCCGGCCCGTCCTCGGCGTCGCGCACGGCGGCGGTGGCGACCGCCGAGAGCGGCGGCAGGCCCATCCCCTCGGCGAGGTGCTGGAACCGATGCAGCGCGGCCAGCGCCCGGATCCTTCCCTCGGGGTTCAGACGGCCGGTTTCCGATTGGCCGGCGCCCAGCCCGCACATGATCTTTTCGTTGTAGAAGTACGCCGGCGAGCGGGCGGCGCCGTCGAACACCACCAGCCGGACCGAGTTCGAGCCGACATCGACGACGCCGACCCGGGACAGGGCCCGCGCGCTGGGATCGTTGAACAGCGGGCGGCCGAAGGGCCCCCATTCGTGCGGGTCGGGCTGCGGGGCGGCGTTCGGGTCGGGGGTCATGGCGTCCCTTGGCAGATGTTCGGTTCAGGATGCGGGATCGGGTCTGGCGGGTCAATCGCGGCGGCAAGGGTCCGCCGGGCGCTAGGGCGTCTCGTCCGGCGAGGCGCGGTCCAGCAGGCGGGCCGCCAGCGCGCGGGTCAGGGTGCGCCCCTCGGCCAGCGCGAGCCGGTCGAGCCGATCGACGATCTGCCCGGCGGCGGCAAAGCTGCGGTCCATGCGGGTAATCAGATAGGGGATCACGTCCGGTTTCGGGGCCAGTTGCCGGTCGGCGAAAAGCTTGGCCAGGACCGCCGACAACAGCGCGTCATCCGGGGGATCGAGCGCGGCGTGCTGCGCCGCCTGCACCCGGCTTTGCAGATCGGGCAGGCTGAGCCGCCACAGCGCCGGGTCCAGCCGTCCGGTCAGCAGCAGCGCGCGCCGCTCGCTCAGCATCAGGTTGTAGAGGTGGAACAGCGCCTTTTGCGCGTCGAGGTCGGTGGCGATCCCGGGCACGTCCTCGACCGCGACGGGCCCGGCGGCCAGTCGCGGCACATCGGCCTCGCGCAGGCTGCGGGCCGGGATGATCCGCGCACCAGTGCGCGCGGCCCAGACATGCGCCAGGTGCGTCTTGCCCGATCCGGCCGGTCCGCTCAGCACCAGCCGGCCGCCGGGCCAGGGTGTCGCGCTTTCGATCATCGCCACGGCCACCGCGTTGGCGGGAGAGACAAAGAAATCCTCGCGCCCCAGGGCCTGCCGGACCGGCAGATCGAAGCTCAGCTGTTCGGCCATGTCAGTCGTCGTCCTGGTCCGTGATGCCCATGTAGAGGCGGCTTTCGCGGTATTGGGCCATGCCGAACCGTGCCAGAACCCCGAGGGCCGCGGCGACCGGCACCGCCACCAGCATGCCGACGAAGCCGAAGACCGAGCCGAAGACCGAGAGCGCAAGGATCAGCCAGACCGGGTGCAGACCGACTGATTTGCCCACCAGTTTCGGGGTCAGGTAATTGCCCTCGGCCAGTTGCCCGACCTGGAAGATCACCGCAACGATCACGATCCACCACCATTCGCCCCAGAACTGGAACAGCGCCAGCCCGATGGCGAGGGCGCCGCCGACGAGGGCCCCGACATAGGGAATGAAGGTCAGGACGCCGGCGACGAAACCGACCACGAGGCCGAACTGCAGCCCGATCAGCATCAGCGCCACGGCGTAATAGGTGCCCAGGATCAGGCAGACCGTGCCCATGCCACGCACGAAGGAGGACAGCGTCTTGTCGATCTCTTTGGCCAGTTGGCGGATCACCGGCGCGTGATCGCGCGGCAAGAGCTCGTCGAGCCCGGCGATCATGTTGTCCCAGTCCAACAGGAGATAGACGGCCACCACCGGCGCGATGACGAAAACCAGGACCAGGTTGACGATCGAGACCGCCGAACTCAGCACCGTGTTCAGCAGCTCGCCGCCCTTGGAGCGGATCGTCTCGCCCAGTGAGTCGAGCGACTGGCGCAGGGTCGAATCCGGCTCGACCAGTGAGGGGAACCGTTCGGTCAGAAAGGTCTGCAGATCGTGGAACAGCTTGGGGGCGATGTTGATCAGCTCGACCGCCTGGCTGATCAGGGTCGGGATGACCAGCAGGGCCAGCACCACGAAGATCAACACGCCAAGAACCGAGATGATCGCGGTGGCCAGAGGCCGGGAACATCCCGCGCGTTCCAGCCGGTCGGCGGCCGGGTCGAGAAAATAGGCGATCGCCCCGCCCAGCACGAAGGGCAGCAGCACGTCGCCGAGAAACCACAGCACAAGCGCGGTCGCCACCAGGGCGATGCCCCAATATCTGAGCTGGTCCCGGACCGGAAGTGCCATGCGCGCCCCTTTTGTGCCTGTCTTTCCTTGGCCCATCGGGAACGGTGTTGCAAGGCCCGCGATGGCGGCGTGGCGAGACCGCCTTGCCGATTGCCTGCCCGCGCCGATTGGCTTAGACCCTGCAAAACACCGTCATCCGGAAGGGACCACAGATGCGCCTGAGCCGCTACTTCCTGCCTGTTCTGAAAGAAAACCCCGCCGAGGCCCAGATCGTCAGCCACCGGCTGATGCTGCGCGCCGGAATGATCAAGCAAGCCAGCGCCGGGATCTATTCCTGGCTGCCGCTGGGGTTCAAGGTGCTGCGCAACCTCGAGCGCATCGTGCACGAGGAGCAGGTGCGCGCCGGCCATATCCCGATGCTGATGCCGACGCTGCAATCGGCCGACCTGTGGCGGGAATCGGGGCGCTACGACGATTACGGCGAAGAGATGCTGCGCCTGTCCGACCGGCACGGGCGCGACATGCTTTACGGCCCGACCAACGAAGAGCTGATCACCGATATCTTCCGGTCGCATGTCAGCAGCTACAAGGATCTGCCGCTGACCCTTTATCACATCCAGTGGAAATTCCGCGACGAGATCCGCCCCCGCTTTGGCGTGATGCGCGGGCGCGAATTCTACATGAAGGACGGCTACAATTTCGACCTGACGAAAGAGGACGCGCTGCACGCCTATAATCGCCACCTGGTCAGCTACCTGCGCACCTATGAGCGGATGGGGTTGCAGGCGATCCCGATGCGCGCCGACAGCGGCCCGATCGGCGGCGACAACACCCATGAATTCCTGGTGCTGGCCGAGACCGGCGAATCGGAGGTGTTCTATGACAGCACGGTGACCGACATCCGCCTGGGCGACCGCGAGATCGACTATGACGACAAGGCGCAGTGCCAGGCGGTGATGGAGGAGTTCACCGCGCTCTACGCCCGCACCGACGAAACCCATGACGCGGCGGTCTTTGCGCAGGTGCCGCAGGACCGCCAGCGCAGCGCGCGCGGCATCGAGGTTGGGCAGATCTTCTACTTCGGGACCAAGTATTCCGAGCCGATGGGCGCCACCGTGCAGGGGCCGGACGGCAAGCCGGTGCCGGTGCACATGGGCAGCCATGGTATCGGGGTGAGCCGCCTGCTGGGCGCCATCATCGAGGCCAGCCATGACGACAGGGGCATCATCTGGCCCGAGGGGGTGACGCCGTTCCACTGCGGGATCGTCAACCTCAAGCAAGGAGATGACGCGACCGATGCGGCCAGCAACCAGATCTACGCCGCGCTCTCGGCGGCGGGGCTTGAGCCACTCTATGACGACACCACCGAGCGCGCCGGCGGCAAGTTCGCCACCATGGACCTGATCGGCCTGCCGTGGCGGATTACCGTCGGGCCGCGCGGGCTGAAGAACGGGGTGGTGGAACTGACCAGCCGCCGAACCGGCGAGAGCGAGGAGCTGAGCCCGGAAGAGGCGGTGAAGAAGGTGGCCGGGATCTATGCCCCGCATCACCGCGCCGGCGCCCATTGGGAGCCGATGGCGCGGCAGTCGTTTCACACCTGGCTGTAGCGGGTCTCAGACCGGGCGGGGGGCAGGGCGGCACAGCTCGCCGCCACCGGCCTGGCCGGGCAGCGGGCGCACCGCCGGGCGGCCCAGCCGCGCGACCAGATCCCTGAGCCCGGCGCCGAGAAAGCGCATCGAACAGATGCAGGCGCCGTCCGGGCAGGAGGTCAGGCACAGCCGCCCGTCGCGAAAACCCAGCGCATAGCCGTGCCGGGCGAGGGCGCGGTTCAGCCCCTCCCAACTGGAGGCGCGGGCGATCAGCGGGTGCAGCCAACAGCGCAGGAGGGCGGCCGTTTCACTGTCGATGGGGGGGCAGTCGAGGTCGCGCATCGGGGCGAAACCATCGGCGGGCTGCATCCGCACCTGGGCGGGCTGCATGGCCGGGGTCGGGCTCATAGTCATCTCCATTCCCTAATCCTGACCCCCCAGGTTCGGTTTTGGAAAGCTCGCAAGAGCTGGCGCACCAAGCGATAAATACAAGCTAATTCTGTATATTGTGGGATTTAATTAAGGCAAATTGTGGCGCCGTGGGTACGTTTCTCATGCAGATTGTCCACAGCACGTGGCGCGGCCCGGATCAGACTAGACCGCGAAGTGCGAAGGCCAGCAAAGCCAGCAGGCCGACCGTGTTCAGGCCTGCATAGGCCAGCGCGGTGCGCCTGCGCAACGGGAGGCGGGAGAGCCATCTAGTCATAGCTGAACCTTTCCGACAGGATGTTCCGCGACGGGACGCCGAGGCCGATCAGCGCATCCTCCGCCGCCTCCAGCATTGGCGGCGGGCCGCAGAGCAGGTAGAGCCACTGGCGGTGCTCGGGGCTCCCGAAGTGGGCGCGCAGCAGGTCGGGCGTGACCATTCCGGTTGCCCCCTGCCATCCTTCAGGCGGCTCGCTCAGAATATGGATCAGGCGGGTGCCGTGGTCACGGGCCATCGCCTCGAGTTCTGCGCGGCAGGCGATCTGCTCCTCGGTGCGGTTGCCGTAGATCAGCGTGGTGGGGCGTTGGTCGCCGCGCGCGCGCAATTCGCGCAGGATGCTTAGCATCGGCGCGATGCCCACTCCGCCCGCGACAAGCGCGATACCCGGGGCATCGTGGTCGGTGACGGTCAGGTGCCCATGTGGACCGTCGAGATAGGCGCGGCTGCCGGGTTTGATCTGACCGATGGTGCAGGTGAAATCGCCCAGTTCCTTGATCAGGAAGCGGACCTCTGGCGCGGTTGAGGGCGCGGAACTGATCGAAAAGGGGTTTTCCCGGGGTCCGAAGGGGCTGGTGCGGATATTCAGCCAGGCGAACTGCCCGGCGCTGTAGGGAAAGGCGAAAGCGCGCGCGGGATGCAGCGCCACCTCCCAGGTCCGCAGGGCCACGGGCGTGACCGAGCTTACCCGCCAGGGGTGGCGCAGCTGGGCCAGCGGGGTCAGGACGTAGACATAGATCAGCGCGAAGAGCGCGACGCCCAGCAGCACCAGCCACAGATAGCCCATCGACGGATCGGCGCTGTAGCGTCCTGCACGCAGGGCGTGCAGGACGCCGAATCC
>Ga0070728_10001443_pt1 | contig 35125 bp, 24 predicted proteins | sample tdDd471_FD_66723 | JGI IMG/M metagenome (GOLD analysis project Ga0070728, IMG submission 66723) | Marine sediment microbial communities from the Atlantic coast under amendment with organic carbon and nitrate - tdDd47.1 | ecosystem: Environmental > Aquatic > Marine > Coastal > Sediment | place...
TATCCGTGAAGACGCCCCCGATGCTGATAAAAAGGCCGGGAAAGACGCCTGAGAACGGGTCCGTAACCCATAGGACGGTAGCAGCGTGTTTCCAATTTTCATAAAAATCAGTGAGTTTCAACTGTTGGGCATGACCCTTGGCCCTTTTGAAATTCATTGGTATGGCGTACTTATCACCATTGGTTTTCTGCTGGCGGTTGCGGTTGCCATGCGGGAAGGAGCCAGAAGCAAAGTCAACCCGGATCAGATACTGGATCTGTGTTTCTGGGCGTTGCTTGCGGGCCTGGTGGGAAGCCGTATTGTCTTCGACATCGTTAATTGGGAAAGCTACTACCTGGCCTGCTTTGATCCCGCTGCAGCAGGACTGTCAGAACCCGCCTGCTTTGAAATTCTGAAAGTATGGAAAGGCGGTCTGGTGTGGTACGGAGGACTGCTGGGTGCGATCCCCGTGGTGTTCTGGTTTGTACGCCGCTACAAGCTGCCCTTCCTGAAAGTAGCCGATATCATGGTGCCCTCTGTGGCACTGGGTCATGGCTTTGGTCGCATGGGCTGTTTTGCCGCAGGATGTTGTTTTGGTCGCCCCACTGACGCTGCAACCGGCGTAACCTTTCCCGCAGGCTCCATGGCGCATCATCTGCACATGGAACGCTGGAGTGGCCTGATGGCTGAGTTCACCAATTCTCTACCGATCCATCCCACCCAGTTGTACGAATCCGTTGCGGAAATCGGCATCTTCCTGCTTCTGGTGGCAGTAGTACGCCCCATGAAACGGTTTCACGGACAGATATTTCTTACCTACCTGATGCTCTACGCCCTGCTGCGCAGCGTGGTGGAGTTTTTCCGTGGCGACCATGCCCGGGGCTATCTGGTAACCTGGGACACCACTGAACACATTGGGGCGCATACGCTCAACGACATCACCGGTATTTCAACATCACAAACCATCTCTCTGCTGGTCGCTATAGGTGCAATGATAACCATCGCCGTTATTCTGCACCGGAAAAAAGACCACGGCATTATACCCGTACCGGTAGCCGAACCCGCGCAGACCGATGGTGAGGAATCGTGAAAACATCCCTCATAACCCGCATATTCCTTCTGTTTGCCCTGGCTATGCTGCTGCCGCTTGCCGCCAGCATTTATGGCTCTTCCCAGATGGAAAATCAGCGCAAAAGCCTTGAGTTGCTCAATGACGGCTACCTGCCCCTGATCAAAACCATTACCAAAATCGAAACCATTATCAGCAACCAGGAAAACGATCAAAAGCGCATTTTTGAGGTTTCGGAAAAGCGGGTACGGCAGGTATTGACCCGGTTGGTGGTTCACTATTTTCCCAAGCTGTTGAAAAACAACATAAAAAACGCATCACGCAGGATAGAATACCTCAAGCAGCAAACCCGTGATAAAGATGCCCATATTCTGCTTGCCGCAGTGGAACAGGAAATCAAAAGCGTTTCATCACTGCAAAAACAATATGAAGATCTCAGCCGTGAAGTGTTCGGCGATAAAGACCGTTCTGCCGAGGATCTGAAAAAAGGCGAAGCCGAGCTGAAAATCATTGGCCGCGACTTAAGCCGTACCATCAAACTCATCAGCCTCCGGCTGGAAAAACAGGTATCCCAAATATCTGTCACCATCGAGCGGGCAGGCAACCGGACCATATCAATTACCGCCGCAATGATTGGGGTCTCTTTGCTGGTGGCAGCTTTGGTGCTGGCCCTGCTCATCGGCACCCTGCGCCCCATCCGGCGACTCACCCGTGAGGCCCGGCGCATTTCCCGGGGCGAATACAACCATCAGGTTAAACTGGCCCGTCAGGACGAAATCGGTCTGCTGGCCCGGGAATTCGACACCATGCGGGAATCGCTGGTGCGCCGCGATCAGGAGCTTGACCGACAGCGGGAAGAGCTCATTCGCTCCGAACGGCTTGCAGCGGTTGGCAGCATGGCGTCCCACGTCACCCATGAAATCCGTAATCCCCTCTCCAGTATCAGCCTGAACGCAGAAATGCTCATGGACGACCTCACGTCCCTGCCGGACGCAGAGGACGCCATCGAAAGCCTCCGCGCCATTATCAGGGAAACCGAGCGACTTTCCGCTATTACGGAAGAGTATCTCACCTTTGCACGACTCCCCCGGGGGGACCATAAAACCGTACGCCCCGCAGATGTAATACGGCATGTGGTGGATGTCATGAAGCCCCTGGCAAACACCCGAAACATCACCATGACTGTAGATATCGACAATGAAGGCAACACCGTTGACGGCAACGAAAACCAGTTGATTCAGGCATTATTAAATCTGGTAAAAAATGCCCTGGAAGCAGTCACGGACAACACCGGGAATGTAAAAGTCAGCATGGTTTCTACGGACACCCATATTCGGCTCCAGGTGCAGGACAACGGTCCTGGCTTGCCACAGGATTTCACGCCGGAACGACTATTTGATTCCTTCTTCTCTACCAAAGCCTCCGGCACCGGTTTGGGTCTTGCGTTGTGTCAGAGCATCGCCAGAGACCACAACGCGGTACTTACCGGAAACACCGCCCCGGATGGCGGAGCTGTTTTTACCTTTACGATTCCCCGCAGTTCCTGAAACAAAAAAAACGCCGGGCAATGCCCGGCGCAATAATACATATTATAATTTTGGGGTGGCACTTTAGCCGGAATAGAAGGTATCGACCTTGGCAAGATACAGTTTCAGCCGGGCTTTGATCTCCGGATCCACATCAATAAATTTGATACCCATGCGGCCTTCATCCTCGGCGCGAGCCCAGACAACTTCACCGGTCAACTCAACAGAATCGTCAAACTCCGGGAAGTTAATCACCAACTCCACCGCGGTTCCCACGGCCTCTATTGTGGGGCTTTTAATGCTGATACCGCCAAGGCTGATGTTTTCGATGTGGTGGAACAACAGCACTTCTTTGCCGGTGTAATCCACATACGCATTTACTTCGATCCGGGGATCGCGACGAATATCATTACCATTATTGCCGCTCATCGGCCATCCTCCAAACTTGTTTCCCGTAACGCCTGTTCCCGCGTACATTTGTTTTTATTATAGAATACCCCAAAGTATTGGCAAGAAAAAAAGTGGAATTTCACCAACTAGCGTCCAAAATCACATTTTACGCCTGCCATGGCGGTGAAACCTAATCCTCCTGCCCACGAAAAGGGAGCACCTCTTCCGCACCATATAGCTCAATATACTCTCCAAACAACCCCGGACACGCAGAACGCTGCGCGCACCGGGAGCAGGCGTGGGGAAACTCCCCGGCCTGCAGAAGGGGAAGCACTCCTTTCCAGGAGCTTTCTGAAGACACATGAAGGGAAACGCCTTCCCATGAGCCGGATGACAGTGTAATACCACCAGCCATGCACAAAGGCCATGTATTCACCGAGGCCTGAAGGCCAACAGATTTTGCCCGCTTTAAGGCGGCTGCTACGTCACCCGCCATAACCGAATACCGTCCCATCCAGCGTTGGGGTGTTTCTTCCTGAACCACCGGGGGTATGGCAGGCAACAGTTCCACATGAGCAATACCCAAACGCAGGCACAAGTCCATCATCTCGGGCAGTAAAAAATGATTACTGCGGGTTACGGGAATCATGGCGGCCAGAGGGATACCATGCCTGATAAGGGTTGTTATTCCCCGTATGGCCCGCGCAAAGGCCCCATCCCGTTTGGCATGATAGTCATGCACCCGGGGCACGGCACCAAACAACATTGCCCAGGCCGGTTTATCGTAAATGGCATCCCGCAACACCTGGCACTCCGTGGGCGTTTCCGGAAAATCCGCGATCAATACCCCATCGGAAGACTGTAGCACTTCGTCCTTTGGAGTACCTGTCACAACTACAAGCCGTTGTATGTTGTCACTCATGGAATTCATCCTGGGAAAGCGGTTGAAATTCGCTCATACCATAGGCACGGGCGTAATCCATAAAAATACCCGGACATATATCCCCGGCGGCACATTGCTCCCTGTGGGGACATTCTATAGCGGTTTTAATGTCATGCTTGCTATGGGTCAAAAAACGCTCATTAAGACTGCCGTCGCTGTTGAGGTGCTTGATACCGATCTGGAGTTTATCATAACCCGCCATGGCGCTGCCCTGACTACGGTCGCGGCGTACGGGAAATGTCACTCCGGCGGTTTCACCTGCCCGCTGCAATACGCAGGGAGGAATAATATTATTGGAAATCCGCAGCAGCATGGTCTCTCCCATGCGACGCTGCAACAAACCCAGGGTTTTCCACTGGATGGCAATGCTCTGCAACAGATCAGAATACCGGGGCACCACTTCCCTAAAGCGGTCAAGGCTGCGGGTAAAGGGAGCCACCAGCTTGTATTCGTCAATGCGGGTACCGCGTTTTTTAAGCAGTTGCTCCATGGCCAGCAAATGATCTGCGTTTTGACGGCAAATGGTAGTATGCACTTTAACGGTTATGGGACTGCGCTTCAGGTTTTCAATGGCGTTCATTACCCGGTCAAAGGAACCCGCAACCTGGGTGACAGCATCGTGCACCGCCGCAGTGGGGCCATATACGCCAATGCGCACTTCGGTCAGGCCCGCTTCACGGAAAACGTCCACCTGCGCAAAATCAGCAAAATCCTCGCCATGGGTTTGAATGGCCACATCCTCATAGCCCAAAGACCGCGCCTTTTTGATAATATGGGGAAGTTCACGGTATTCCAGTGGTTCGGTACCCACAAACACCAGCCGTTTCCCGCCAAGTCGCCGCCCTTTTTCCATCTGGTCGTCAATTTCCTCAATGGGCGTATGGGGATACTGCGTCCCTGGCGGATCCATATTACGGAAGGTACAAAATACGCAACGGTTGGGACAATCGGAGCGCAATATCATATGCACCGTATCGGACTGCTGTCCTTCATGAGCCTGTTCTGCGGTTTTGATGGCCTCATGGCAATGATTCCGCAGCCAACAATGACGGCATAACGCATCCAGATAACAATGCGGATGCGCACCATTAGCAATACGCTCCGAAAGTGCCACTTCAATATCCCGGGCAGAGGGAGGCTCCACGCCGGGACGATCCGCCACCTCCAACGCAAGAGATACAGGCAGATTCTTGATTGTCACCGGAATGTTTTGCGGCGCGTCAAAGAGCGATGTCAATTGAGCCAGCACAACATCCGCGTCCGGCAATACTTCGGCATGTTCCGGCCCCAGAATATAGGGATCAGGATACACCAGAATCAATGATTCAACCCCAAGGGCGCTTACTTTATCTGGAATTTCTGCAATCTGCTGCTGGTTTGCCGCTGCCATAAAAAAGCGGACTGAAACCCCCACTCCCGCCTCTTTCAGGGCGGCAATTCCCACCACTGCCCGATCAAAGGCACCATCTCCGGCAAGGGAATCATGGCTTGCGGCATCAACGCCATACAAGCGCACCACAACGTGCGTAAGACCGATATGAGCAAAACGGGCCGCCATGGCCTCTTTGGCAAATATGGTGGCATCGGTTTCGAGAATAATCGAGGCATACCCAAGTTTTGTGGCCACGGCAACTAACGCCGCCAGTTTTGGCTCTACAGTTGGCTCAACACCTGTAAATCGTACAGTGTCCCGGTGGGGCCACATTTTTAGCTGCAAACTGAGAGCTTCCGCAGCCGCATTGGAAGTGTCCCTAAAATAGGGATTCAGGGGAAGCACCGCAAAATCGTGTCCGCCTACAATAATATTCAAATCATGTGTATGTTCCATGCGCCTTCTTTCCTCAGGCGAATGTTGCTAATAGCTATTGCCTTACTTGTCTGATAGCATACAATGCGGTATGAAGCAAAGAGCTGATAGACATAACGGAGGATTAACCATGCAACGATGGTGTTCGCTCATCGGAATTATTATGCTCATATGCGCCGTATCCCTGACACCGGATGCCAGCGCAGAACCCCGATTGCCTGCGGTCCGAACCTTGCAGGAGTTTTCCCCGGTTGATTCCCCGCAGCATGTTTCCATGCGGCAAGCGTTGAATCTTACCGGCATTTTGGGCACCACTCAATGGATTGGCGTTCAGCACAATAGCGGAAGGGCTGAGCTTTTATTTGCCCAAACCCTGCCCATGATATTGGCAGACCCTGCACGCTTTGACGAATTGCAAAAGTGGTTTTTCCTGCACATGCCCGAGGCAAAAACCGTTTCAATATTTTTTCTGGACCGCAACGGCGATATTATAAGCGCCGCCGACTGGCTCAAAAAACATGAACCCCGCCTTTCCCCGGACCAATGGAGTGCACCCCAATACGGATTTGCGGACACAATTCATGAATCCGGGACCGTTCCCCCGCCGGAAATTCCATTTTCCGGCAGTCTTACAGGCAAGGTCATTATCACCAGCCCGGGGCATGGCTACATGTGGGACGAAAGCTACTGGCGGCTTCAGAGGGGAAATTGCTGCGGTCTGATTGAAGACATGTCCAATGCGGAAGTCGTTGACTGGTATCTGATTCCCTACATCGAACACGCCGGGGGCCGGGTGTATTCGGTGCGAGAACGTGATATGAACCTAAACGAGGTTGTTGTTGATAACGACAGTGGTGCCCCCTTGTACACCGAAACCGGAAACTGGATTCAGTCATCCTCCACCGGATACCAGGAAGGCGGATACAGGTATACTACCGTCGCCCCGCAGGGACAACCAACCGCCACCGCAACCTGGCAGGCTGATATTTCTGAACCGGGAAGGTATCCCGTATGGATATTTTATCGTGCCGGAACCAACCGCGCCACCGACGCCCACTACCGCATTCACCACAGCGATGGCATGACAGGTTTTTACATAAATCAGCAGGAAAACAATATGCGCTGGCTGTATGTGGGCACCTACCATTTTGCGCCGGGTCAAAATCACCGGCTTGAGTTGCTCAATGATTCCGCCATGACCAGCGAATTCAACGTTATCACCGATGCAGTGCGCTTTGGCAGCGGTATCGGCGACGTATCCCTTGGAGGCACCCCATCGGGCAAACCCCGCTGGCAGGAAGGTTGCGGTGCCTGGACACAGTATGCAGGAGCCCCTTCTTCGGTCTGGAGTCTCAACGATGTCACCTGTCGCCCAAGCTATGCAAACTGGCAGGGCGGAGATGTATATATATCGATCCATTCCAATGCCGCAGGCAATGCGATATGCAGCGAGACCCAATGCACCGGCACTGCTCGGGGCACTGATACCTATATTTACGACGGTGGAGCGACCCCGGGCTCAGAGGAATTTCAGGCGTTGGTGCAGCAAAATGTCGTCCGTGATCTGAAAGCCCTGTGGGATCCCAACTGGGTGGACCGCGGCCTCAAACAGGCCAACTTCGGCGAACTGCGGGTATTGGAAACCATGCCCGGAGCCCTGATCGAGATGGCTTTCCACGACGCCAATGACGACAATGTTTTTCTTCAAAACCCTTATTGGAGACATGACACCGCCCGGGCCATCTACAAAGCCATCCTCAGGTTTTTAAAGGGCGACGATGCAGTGGTGCTACCCCTGCCCCTCAAGGCGCTGACCGTTGCTTATGACGGTGGAGATGACGTGATAGTTTCCTGGACACCACGTCCCGATCCTCTGGAACCCACCGCCGATGCCGACGGATACCGAGTGTACATAAGCACCGAAGTGCAGGGACGCGGCTCCAGCGTGGAACCATATACCACCACCGGCAGCAGTATTACCATTCCCGTTGCAGATCTGGAACCGGATACCATCCACTATGTACGGGTTGCGGCATACAACAGCGGTGGAGAAGCCCTTATCAGCGAACCCGTCACCATGCGTATTGTGCCCGGAAATACCGCACAGGTGCTTATTGTCAACGGTTTCAGCCGCAACGACCGGGTCGTCAAAGAGCGGGACAATACCCACGAGTATGTGGCGATTCACGCCGACGCACTGGCAGCGGTGGAAGGCATCAGCTTTGTAAGCGCCACCGGGTTAGCGGTTGTTGAGGGCCTTGCCAGCCTTACAGACTACGAAGCCGTGGACTGGTATGCCGGAGAAGAAAGCACTGCGGACGACAGCTTTGGCGAAACCGAACAATCCCTGGTGGCGGCTTACCTTGACGATGGCGGCAACCTGTTTGTTTCCGGCTCGGAAATCGGGTGGGATCTGGTACACTTGGGAAGTGAAGCCGATACCACGTTTTATGAGACCTACTTCCACAACACCTACGAAGCCGATGACGCCGACACTTACGAGGCCGAGGGTGCTGGAACACTGGAAGGCCTGAATCTCAATTTTGATGATGGCACCCAGGGCACCTACGATCCCGATTACCCGGATGTCATTGCTCCTGCCGATGGCGCGGAAATATGCGCAAACTACGGTGGCGATGCAGGCACAGCGGGCATCTGCTATCAGGGCGATCACAACCTGGTCTATTTCGGCTTCCCCTTTGAAACCATCCTCAATCCCCTGTCCCGGCAGGCAGTGATGCAAAAAATTATCGGCACCATTTTTGGTATGACACCGGTGCAGCCTGACGGCGATATTGATATCGAGGAAGAGATCGATGCTGATCCTGAACCCGAAGCGGAAGAAGCCGAAGAGCCCGTTATTGACGGTGATCAGGAAGAAGACACGGATTCGGAAACCACTGAAGAAGATACCACGGATACCGTTGATATCCCGGTGGAAACCGATTCGGACCCGGTTGATGCAACGGATGCTATCGATACCGCAGACAACGCTCCCACGAATCCCTGTGAAGGTGTTGACCCTGCAACTTTGAGCTGCGAAGAAGGATACACCCTTATCAACTGTGAATGCATTAAATATGATAACGGCAGTAGCGGCGGCTGCGCCGGTGGCGGCATGGCCTGGGCGTTTATGAGTCTTGGACTTCTGGTAATTGCCCTGAGGAAACGCAGCTAACCTATGGAATTTGGACGGCGTACAAAATGGTGGCAGGGGCCAGCATTGATACTTGGCGTATTTGTCGGGCTCATCATTATTGCGATAACCTGTAGCAAAACCCACCAGACCTACGAAGAAAAGGTAAAAGAAATCGCCGCTGAACCCACTTCTCCGAAAATTACCATAAAGCCCTCCAGGGGTGTGGTCATTGACGCCCATACCCATATCAACGCCAACGCCATTCCCAAAACTATTCAGGCCATGGATGACTCCGGCATTGCAGCGCTGGTAAACCTTTCAGGAGGCAGCGGCATTGGTTTTGATTTGAACGTACAGGCATTTCATCCGGTGCGGGATCGCATGGTGCTGGCGGCAAACCTTGACTGGCGCTGGCTTATGGAACCGGAACGCTTTGGAGAAGCAAACGCGGCATTGCTGCGGGAACAGGTAGCCCGGGGAGCTGTGGCTTTAAAAATTTACAAGGCGCTGGGCCTGTACTACCCAAACCCCGAGACAAATCCCATGCGCCGTTATTTTGATGAACTGCGGGGCCGTGAGGGAATTACCTGGGATGATCCGCAAAAGCCCGGGGACCTGCTGCGGATTGACACTCCCCGGCTTGACCCGGTGTGGGAAACCTGCGCAGAGTTGAACATCCCAGTATATATCCATGTGGGAGATCCAAAGGCATTTTTCTTGCCTCCCACTCCGGATAACGAACGCTACGAAGAACTGGGAGAACACCCCAACTGGAGTTTCTCAGGACCGCAGTATCCCCGGTGGCAGGAGCTGCTGCAACAGTTTGAACATATCCTGCTGCGTCATCCCGACACCGTGTTCATCGGCGTACACTTCGGCAATGCCGCCGAGGAACCGGAACGGGTCATCCGTATGCTGGATACCTATCCTAATCTCTACATTGATATCGCAGCCCGGATTCCCGAGTTTGGTCGCCACGATGCCACACTCATGCGAAAATTCTTTATCACCTATCAGGACCGGATACTCTTCGGTACCGACTTCAGCGTCAGCACCCGCAACTATATGCTGGGCTCTCCCGATGGCACTGTAAAAACCCGCGATGACGCCAAAGGCTACTTTGACGACCACTGGGCCTATCTCGAAACCGACGCCAAACAGATCGACAACCCCACGCCGATTCAGGGACGCTGGAAGATCGACGCCATTAACCTGCCCCCGGATGTGTTACAGAAAATCTACAGCACAAACGCCCTGAAACTGTTTCCATCCCTAAAACACCTGCATACCGGCCAACGCTGATACTTACAGGGCCAGACGGAATACCGCCTCCACATCCCGGGCGGAAAGCTTCCACAAATTACCGGGCTCGCCCCGCTGCATGACATTCTCAACCAGTGCAGGAATATCCCTGGATTTGATTCCGATATCCCCAAGGGTTATGGGCGCTCCCCATTTCTCGTAATGAGCCTGCATGTTTTGTATGCCCTGCTCAACGGTATCTGCATGCCACACGTTTCTGGCCCAACGTAAAAACTGATCCGGGTTCTGCTCCCAGCTTGCGCGTATCCAGGCCGGGAACATCACCGCCAGCCCTTCTGCATGGGCAACGGTGGTAAACAGTGCGCTGATTGCATGCTCCAGCAAATGAGTACACCAGTCGCCGCCCCGCAGGGATGCACCGGCAACACCATTAAGGGCAAGGGTGGAAGACCAGGCAAGATTGGAGCGGGCGGTGTAATTGAGCGGATCAGCATACAATACATCCATGCAACCGATAACCGTGCGCATCAGGGACTCATTGGTGGCAATGGTGGACTCCTGAGTCGTGCCCAGGAAGTAGAATTCCATCAGATGGCTGAGGGTATCCACCGCCCCGTTAACGGTCTGCCGCGAAGGCAAGTGCTTTTGCACCGAAGGATCGATAATGGACACTTTGGGGGACAGTGCCGGTCCCTTGATTGGCCACTTTTTATTTTCTCCCTCGTGGGTGACAACGGCTGTGCCGTTTGCCTCGGAACCGGTGGCGGAAAGGGTCAGCACGACAAAAATGGGCAACGCCTGCTCAATAGGCTTTGCAGCCTCAAAAGCGGTCCACACATCATCGAAATACACACCAGCGGCCACCGCCTTGGCGCTGTCGATCACACTGCCGCCCCCCACCGCTAAAATGGCATCCACCTCCTCGGCCAGTGCATCATCAATGGCATCCCGGACCCGCTCCAGGGTTGGGTTGGGCTGAATGCCCCAAAATTCCGTAACCGAAATATCCGCCAGCCGTAATGACTCGCTTACAGTTTCGTAAACCCCATTGGTTTTGATTGATCCCCCACCGGCCATAAGCAATACCCGCTTATAACCCAACTGCGCGATCTGCGAACCAATCTGCCCAATGGTGTCTTTGCCAAACAGCACTTTTGTTGGATTATAAAATGTGAAGTCAAGCATTGCACTATCCTCCTTTTCAAACAATATACTGCATACCCGTCTACAACTGTACCAAAAAGCATTTCAGACTTCAATGCATATCCAATTCACGCCCTTTTGCCGCAGTAACTATCTTTGGGCAGTAATACTAATTGTGCTGGAAAATCCTGCCGCAACCTACTATAGTATAGGGCTACAGTAGTACATACCCGATGCAATGGAAGGAAGTTGTTATGGGCATTATGAGAAACACCGTGAGTTTCAGCCAGTTTATGGTCAGCGGTACGGCGCAGACGGAAGATTTCAACGCCTGGGTAGCAGAACAACTGCGCAGCTCCGGCTTTCGCCCCATTGATAATGTTACCAGCGAAAAATCCCTGGGCTTTGTGGCGCTGGACAATCTGCAGGACAGCAGCTTCGAATTTGCCCCGTCATTTCTCCGTGATCCATACATCTGTTTTTGCCTGCGCAAAGATGAACGCAAGGTTCCCCGCCCGGTATACAATTACAAGGTGGAACAAAAATTCAAGGAATGGCTGGCGGAACATCCGGACTTCAAATGGGTTCCCAAGGGACGCAAAGAAGAAATCCGCGAAATGGTGATGAACCAATTGCTCACCAAAACTCTGCCGATCCCCACCCTGATTGATGCGGTATGGAACACAGGCACCGGCGTGCTGACGGTAACGACTCTAAACCAGAAACAGCTGGACGAATTCGACGAGATGTTCCGGGAAGCCTTCGATGGTCTGTCCCTGACCGCCATTCATCCCTTTTCCCGGGCAGAAAGCATGCTTGAGGGAGACGAACTGACCCAGTTGTCGCGGCTCAACAAGGCCCGCAGCTCAAATGTGCTGGAACTTATCAACGACAACACTTGGTTGGGCAGCGATTTTCTGCTGTGGCTGGTGTACAATTCCTCCACCACGGGCAGCGATTACAGGGTTTGCCGCAGCGGTCCCGCATCCGAAGGTGAATCCTTTGTGGCACATATCGATAACCGCCTGCTGATCTCCGGCGGCGATGAAGACAATCCCCAGAAATTTAACTTCACCGGTCCGCAGTACGATTTTGACGAAGCGCGGGCTCCTTTGCAGACCGGCAAACGCATTAAGGAAGCCACGCTGTATTTTGAACGGGCCGAGGAAAGCTGGAATCTGACCCTCAAGGGAGAACTGTTCCGCTTCAGCTCTTTGAAAAGCCCCAAGGTACAGATAGAACGGGACGAGCTTACCGACGAAATCAGCGAAAACGAAGCCGTGTTTTACGAGCGCATGGCCCTGGTTGAAACCGGCCTGCAGATGTTCGATAGCCTGCTGACCGCCTTTTTAAAGGTGCGGGTGGGCTCCGGCTGGGCGCAAAAGCTACAGGACATTCATGACTGGATGGGGTCAAAACGCTGAGGCGTCTTGACCGAAGCGGTATGATACCCTATAACATGAACTAATACTTCAGTGCATTACCGTAATAAAGGAGAGAGAGCATGAAACGGATTCTTCTGGCAGTGGGCATGTTGTGTATTATGGGCCTGATGGCAGCGCCCCAGGCGCAAGCCTCCACCACCGGCGTCAAGCTGGGCTTTAATGTGGCTTCGATATGGGGGGATGACACAGGCTTTGGTATGGGATTTGAAACCGAGCCCCGACTGGGACTGAACGCTGGAATATTTACTCAGTACGATTTCATGGAGTTCGTCGGCATCCAGACCGAACTACTATACACCCAAAAAGGCATAGTATTCAAGGACGTTGATGACACCTATATTAATATGGATTATATTGAAATCCCCATCATGGTCCGTGGTATGATTCCCATTGGTATCATTAAGCCCTTTATTTATGCTGGTGTGCATGTGTCCATTCTGGTCGTTGGCGATGCCAAGGTAGCAGGAGTGGATAAATTGGATTGGGAAGATTTTAATACCTTCGACTGGGGCTTGGTTTTTGGTGGTGGCGTGGACCTGACACTTGGGCCCATCGTGCTGCACACCGATCTGCGCTATACCCTGGGCATGCGCAGTGGCGACGCTGACCTTGACATCAAAAACGGTGTCTTCTTTATCGATGTCGGTGTTGGCTTCTAAGCAACACTCATATTTTTACGAAAAAAGCCTCCCGAAACCGGGAGGCTTTTTTATTTGAATCATACCGCTTCAAGCCATCAGGGGTTTGAGTAGGTCATCTCGCTGATGCCCTCGCCCTGCACATCGACTTCCTCGCCATCGACAACCAGGGTAAAGGAAAACTCGTTGCGCCAGGTAAAGCTCATGGGATCCACCACCTGTCGCACAATGCTGCGAATAATCGGCGGTAGCTTGTTCACAAAGGAATAGCGGCTCAACAACTTTTTCATTTTTACCCGGCCCTTTAAATGCACCCGCTTGCTTTTGGCTTCCAGTTCGTATTCCGTCACCGTCACATAGCGGGAGTATTTTTCATCAGGACCATAGGTAACAGGCTTAAGGCGATACCGGAAACTTTGCAGTATGGGCACGCCGTCCCGGGTGACCAACAGCCAGGGAATCCGCACCGACCCCTGCGCCGGAGGCGTCACAAACTCCGACAGCAGCACCGAATGCCGCTTGTCATACGCCCGAAGACGAATCCATCGCCGGGACTGATCAAAGGCAGGCACATCCATGGTGGAGTGATCGCCAAAGCCGATGCCCTTCACCTGTATGGTTTTGCCCCGCACCGTTACGGTGCCGCTGACATCCGCCCGGGGAGCCATCAGCAGAAAATCGTAGATGCCATCCTCGCCGTTGGGACCATACAACACCCGACCATCTTTGGGACGCCAGGGAGCCACCCGGTTTTTGAATTGCACATCAATGGCAAAGTTGTCGTCTTTACCCTTGATATGAAATCCCTTTTCATTGCCTGTCACAAAGTTGTTCTTGATGGACAGCAGAAAATCGCCGGAGCGGTTGTACTTCCATTCCCCGTAATCGGCTTTCTCCGCCAGGCCTGCGCCCTTGCCCTTTGCAGGGCTGTAGCTCATGGAAACCCCGGCCTTGAAATCGCCGATACCGAGATTGTTGATAACAAACTGAATATAGACCCGGGAGCCGTCATCAAACCAGCCGTTAAAGGAATAGGACTCAAGGTACCACTCCTTGCCGATAAACTTCGGCTGAAAATCCTTTACCGTGACGGGATTTCCGCGGCTTGCGTAGGGGCGTATTTCGTACTTGTCCTGTGCATGGGCAAAGGAACACCATACTGCAACAACCGCCACGACAACTGGCCCAAACAGCCTTGCGGGCCTCATGTATTACTCCGATTCAGTCAGTAATCGCCGCTTTAAAGGATTCCACAATCACCACCGGTGCGGGATCGTAGCCATACTTCAGCGCGAGGAAATAGGTTGTGAAATCGCCCAGATACAGCATGCGGAACAGTTTTTCCGCCATGCTGTCACCGGCAAACCAGGTTTCCAGCCACTGCACCTTGTACTCGTTGAACACGCCCTTCATGGCTTCAAAACGCCGGGCCACCCGGGGATGTTCATCGCTGTCCCGCAGCATCAGCACCAAAAGCGGCGCTTCCAGCAGGTTGGTGAATCCCACCATCTCGTTATGGTTCAACTCCGGCACTGAATTATAAAATGCAGGAATCTTGGTATTTTCGTTGAACTTGATTTTCCATATGCGGCCAACGCTGTCGGTGTAGGCACCCGAGGCGTATACCATGGGCACCCGGCCTTCAAGGCGTCCCGCCAGTTCCCGGGCTTCTTCTTCGGGGTTCACATCACCCAAAATCCGGGACAGTTCCTTCAGATGGGCTTCCACATCCGCATCAATCAACCCGGCTTTTTGCATGGCCAGCAGAATGTATGCGTAAAAATAGCCGGAGCCAAAACGCGGCTGGAACCCGGGCATTTGCTCGTCAATGATAAGCAGGGGGTCACCGGCGTCTTTGGCCATGGTGGCCAGCTTACCGCCTTTGGTAATGACGCAGACCGGCAGCCCGCGTTCACGGGCTTTTCCGTATGCGGCAATGGTCTCTTCGGTGTTGCCGGAAAAGGAACACAAAAACACCAGTGTGTCGTCCTTAATCCACACCGGCAGGTCGTACTCACGACTGATTTCCAAACGGACCTGATCAATCCACAGGGCATTGACAATATCGCCGGGCAACGATGAGCCGCCCATTCCGCACAGGATCGCACCGGAGGCTTTGGGCAGGTTCATATCTTTGGGAAACCATTCCAGCGCCTTGGTAAACTGCTGAGGGAACGCCCGCAGCATCTGCAACATGTTACTCTTGTCCAACTCCCGGATTCTAGTCTCGTCCATCATACACCACCTTCCCTTGGGCAATAGTCATAACAACTTTGCCGGTCAGATTCTTCCCTTCAAAGGGAGAAATCTTTGCCATGGAGGCAAAGTCCGACCGCTCAACCGTCCATTCCATTTCAGGATCGATAATCGTTACGTCTGCAATACTGCCGGGCTGTAGGGTGCCCCGTCCTTCCAGACCCAAAATACGGGCAGGGTTAACGCTCATGGCTTCCACCATTCGCGATGGCGACAGCATCTCGGCGCTCACCAGGGTAGTCATGGCCGCGACAGCTGTTTCCAGGCCAATGGAGCCCGGTTCTGCCTGATCAAATTCCACTTCCTTGTCCACTGCATTGCGGGGCAGGTGATCCGAGCATACGACATCAATAATACCATCCCGGACCGCCCGGCGCAGGGTGCGCATGTCATCGCGGTTACCCAAAGACGGCAGGATATTCAGGGCGCTGTCATAGGTATTGAGATCTTCGTCACAGAAGAACAGATGTGTGGGGGTCACATCGGCGGTGGCGTCCACGGTCTGACGACTGCGGAATACCTTGAGCCAGTCCACAGCATCGCGGCTGGAAAGCCGGGCAAAGTGCACCGGACAACCGGTATAGGATGCCAGCATCAAATCCCGCATCATGGGGGCGGCTTCGGCCAATGCCGGGGTAGCAGGCATACCCAGACGGGTGCTTGCAAGCCCTTCACGCAGCAGACCTTTGCCGTGAAGGTTCCGGTCCAGCGGGAAGCTGACAACCCGCAGATCGAAGTTGCCTGCGTATTCCATGGCGCAGCGCATGACTTCGCCGTTATCCAGGGCGTAATCCACATCACCCACCAGAGGGCAGCCGATTTCCTTGAGTTCACCCATGTGCGAGGGCTTTTCGCCCTTCATTTTTTGGGTCAGTGTGCCGGTGGGGACCACGGCGGGCCCGCCGACTTCAGCAGCACGTTTCACTATCAATTCCGCCACCGGACGGCTGTCGCATACCGGATCGGTTGCAGGATTCAGAGCCACGGTGGTAAAACCGCCGCGGGCAGCGGCCTTAAGGCCGGAATCAAAGGTTTCCCGGTCTTCAAAACCGGGTTCACCCAAATGGGCCCGCATATCGATGAGACCCGGCACAACCCACATACCTTTGGCATCAATCTCTTTGATGATAGCAGTGTCAGCGGCATTGGCAGGATCAATGACTTTGCCGCGATTAAGAATAATAGTACCAACTTTTTCCACCCCGGCGACGGGATCGATGATTTTTCCGTTGCGGATAACCAGCATCATGTAATGGCCTCCTCTTCAATGGTGCCGCCCAGAACCAGATACAACATGGCCATGCGTACCGCAATACCATTGGTGACCTGATCAAGAATGACGGATTTCTCGCCGTCGGCCAGTTCGTAGGCCAACTCGACGCCGCGGTTGATAGGACCGGGGTGCATAAGAATATGATCTTTGGCTGCAAGTTTCATGATTTCCGGGGTAACGCCGAAGAACCGGAAATATTCCCGGTTGCTGGGGAACAGGGTTTTGGGCATACGCTCAAGCTGAATACGCAGCAGCATAACCACATCGGCATCGGCCACGGCATCCTGGATGCGCTTGTGCACCACCACGCCAAGACGTTCGATATCCCGGGGAATCATGGTGCTGGGACCGGAAACATGAACTTCCGCGCCCATTTTGGTCAAACCGAAAATATTGGAATGCGCCACGCGGCTGTGGGTGATATCCCCAAGCAGTGCAACCTTCAGGCCTTCAAGGCTCCTTTTGTTTTCCCGCATGGTGTACATGTCCAGCAGGGCCTGGGAGGGATGCTCGTGCCAGCCATCACCGGCATTCAGTACCGATACATCGGTGTTTTCCGCCACAAAGCGGGGAGCCCCGGAACTTTTATGGCGAATGACAATCACCGAAGGCTGCATGGCCTCCAGATTTTTACAGGTATCGATAAGGGTTTCGCCCTTAACCAGACTTGAAGTACTGGCGGAAAACGCCATGGTATCGGCGTTCAACCGTTTCGCAGCCGAGTCAAATGACAGCTTGGTGCGTGTCGACGGCTCAAAAAATGCCGTCATCACCATCATATTCCGCAGGGCCGGAACCTTACGTATAGGTGGTGGTCCAAAGAGATCCTTAAACCGCTTGGCAGTGTCAAGGATCAGCGTGATATCCTTTGAGGACAAGTCCTCAATCCCTAAAATATGCTTGTGTTTGAAGGACGGTGACATCCTTAATTCCCCTTACGCTTCCGGGTTGTGGTGGACGTACTCTTACCTGTCTTACTGGTTTTCGTTGTTTTTTTGGTGTTTTTGGCTGCGGCCTTTGGTTTTGCAGCAGCTTTTTTAGCAGGCTTAGCTGTTGCCGTTTTTGTGGTTGTCTTCTTTGCAGTCGCCTTTGTGGCGGCTTTTGGCTTTGCTGCGGCCTTTTTCGGCTTGGCACTGCTCTTTTTGGTGGTTTTGGCTTTGGTCTTTTTGGCGGGTTCCTTTGCCGCAGCCTTTGCCCGGGGCTTCACCTTTTCCCGCAGGCAGATCCGGTCAACTTCGAAGTCTTCTTCCTTGACTTCCAGCTTCACCGATTCATTGTCAGCGGTTTCGATTTTCATACCGCAATAATCCGGCTGAATGGGAAGCTCACGGTGTCCGCGATCCGCCAGCACCGCAAGCTGCACGCTCTTGGGACGTCCAAGATCCACCAGCAGATCCAACGCCGCCCGGATAGTGCGCCCGGTGTACAGCACATCGTCAACCAACACCACTTTCTTACCGTCAATGGTAAAATCAAACTTGGTGTAGCCGATCATGGGAACTTCCAGGCCGCGGAACACATCATCGCGGTACAAAGTGATATCAATGGTTCCCAGCGGCAGGGTAACGCCTTCGATGCGCTTAATATAGCGCTGAATCCGTTTTGCCAGATGAGCTCCGCCGGTGTAAATCCCAATCAGGACCAGATTGTCGAGGCTGTCGTTGCGCTCCACAATTTCCATGGCAAGGCGATTAAGGGTACGCCGTAGCGCCACGCCTTCCAGCAATACTTTTTTCAAACGTAATGTTGTCAATGCGGCCTCCCGATTATTCAGGGGGGTTGAGAGCTTCCAGTTCGGGCAATACGAACATGCCGTCTTTACGAATCAGGACACCATCAAAGTAAATCTCGCCGCCGCCCTGATGCTTAAACTGACGGCAAACCATATCCCAGTGCACCTGACTGTCGTTGCCGTTTGGTGCTTCCTCGTAGCTGGCTCCGGGGGTAAAGTGGAAACTTCCGGAGATTTTCTCGTCAAAGAGAATATCCAACATAGGTTCGCGGATGACCGGGTTGCAGCCAAGGGCGAACTCGCCCACATAGCGTGCCCCATCATCGCGATCCAGGATATCATTCAGCCGCTGCACGTCACCCTGAGCGCATGTGGCGTCCACGATTTTGCCGTTTTTAAAGGTAAGGGTCACGCCATCGAAATAGCTGCCCTGATACAATGTTGGGGTATTGTAGGCAATAACGCCGTTGGCGGAATCCATAACCGGCGCGGTAAAGACTTCGCCATCCGGGATATTGTATTCACCGGCGCACTTGATAGCGGGAATACCCTTGATTGAAAAGCTGACGTCTGTGCCGGGACCGGTGATTTTCACCATGTCGGTTTTGTCCATCAAATCTTTGAGGGGATCCATGTCCTTGTCCATTTTGGCATAATCCACCAGGCATGAAGCAAAGAAAAATTCCTCGAAGGCTGCGCTGGACATTTTGGCGGCCTGGGCAAAACTCGGGCTGGGGAATCGTAAAATGGCCCAGCGGGTTTTGGGCACCCGAATATCGAAGTGCACATGCTGCAGAATCCAGCGGGAATAGATTTTCATACGCTCGGTGGGAACATCGGACAGCTCCAGAACGTTTTCCGCGCCCCGGACACCGATATATGCGTCCATTTGCTCCATCAGCGAACGGTCAACACCGCCCAAAACTTCAAACTGATCATCTTCTGCGCCCATCAGCATGGCCCGGAAGATACGCTCGTCATGCAGGCGAACATAGGGATATGCTTTTTTCTCATACGCGACCTGAACCAACCGATCCACCAGGGGGAAGGTTTTGGTTCCCGTGGCCTCGATAAGAACCTTATCGCCGGGTTTTAGGGCCGTCGAATGCTCCACCAGCAACCGTGCCAGCTGGTCTACACGAGTATCCATGATACTGCTCCTTGAAGTTTGGGTGTTCGTCGACTGATGAGGGCATGGTAAAAAATCTACCCGGTCAAGTCAACTCTAAAGATACCGTCAATCTGCTGTCCCCGGGTAATTTTTCCTGTCAGAGCGGTTGTATGATCACATTGAGACACACAGGCCGGCCCCGGGCATTTTATCTGAAGTGCAATAGGGAATGCAGCATAGAAAAAAGCCCCTTTAGCGTTAACTAAAGGGGCTTTTAATGCTCTCATAGGTCCACTTTTAAAAAGTGGCAGGGCAGGTAGGAATCGAACCCACAACCGCTGGATTTGGAGTCCAGTGCTCTACCAATTGAGCCACTGCCCTATCCTCAAGCTACGGACTGGTTATTCTACGATCTCGGTAACCAGACCAGCGCCGACGGTGCGGCCGCCTTCGCGGATGGCGAAGCGGAGTTCTTTCTCCATGGCGACTGCGGTGATCAGCTTAACATCAATGGCGACTTTGTCACCAGGCATAACCATGTGCACGCTCTCGGGCAGTGTCACAGAACCGGTCACGTCGGTTGTACGGAAGTAGAACTGCGGACGATAGCCGTTAACGAACGGGGTATGACGGCCGCCTTCTTCCTTGGTAAGGACGTAGACTTCGGCTTTGAAGGTGGTATGCGGTTTAATGCTACCGGGCTTGGCCAGAACCTGACCGCGCTCGATGCTTTCTTTTTTGGTACCACGAAGCAGGCAACCAACGTTATCGCCAGCGCGACCTTCATCGAGGATTTTGCGGAACATTTCAACACCGGTAACAACGGTTTTGACGGTGTCTTTGAAACCAACGATTTCAATTTCGTCGCCGGTGTTCACAATGCCGCGCTCCACACGACCGGTGGCCACGGTGCCACGACCGGAGATGGAGAAAACGTCTTCCACGGGCATCAGGAAGGGCTTGTCGGTGGGGCGCTCGGGCTCCTGAATATAGGAGTCAACGGCGTCCATCAGCTTCACGATGGATTCGGCGCCGATTTCGCCATTGTCGCCTTCCAGGGCCTTCAGGGCGGAACCGCGGATGATGGGAATATCATCACCGGGGAACTCATAGGTGTCCAGCAGTTCGCGGACTTCCATTTCCACGAGGTCCAGCAGTTCTTCATCTTCCATCATGTCAACCTTGTTCAGGTAAACAACGATGTAGGGAACGCCAACCTGGCGGGCCAGAAGGATGTGCTCACGGGTCTGGGGCATGGGGCCATCGTTGGCGGCCACGACCAGAATGGTTCCGTCCATCTGAGCAGCACCGGTGATCATGTTTTTGATATAGTCAGCGTGGCCCGGGCAATCGATGTGGGCATAGTGCCGGGGTTCGGTCTGATATTCGATGTGAGCGGTCTGGATTGTGATTCCACGGGCCTTCTCTTCGGGAGCCTTGTCAATGGAATCGAAGGGTGCGAAGTCAGCGCCGCCCTTTTCCGCCAGCACGCGGGTAATGGCCGCAGTAAGAGTGGTTTTACCATGATCGATATGACCGATGGTACCAATATTCAGATGCGGTTTATCTCGCTCAAATTTTGCTTTTGCCATCCTGAATTTCCTCCTTAAAAGTAACTTCGTTACTACAAGTATTCTTTGGGTTCTATATACTAGATCAAACCGTAACGGCAAATCCGAAACGGCTTGTTTATTTTTTGGCTATTCCAAAGAAACTGGAGCCCACAACCAGATTTGAACTGGTGACCTCGTCCTTACCAAGGACGCGCTCTACCGACTGAGCTATGTGGGCTCTCCTGAGTAACCTATTAGAACAATACGTTTAACATCAAAGTGGAGCGGGAAACGGGGCTCGAACCCGCGACCCTCAGCTTGGAAGGCTGATGCTCTACCACTGAGCTACTCCCGCTTGGAAAAAGAAATGGTGGTGGGAGGAGGATTCGAACCTCCGAAGGCGCCTGCCAGTAGATTTACAGTCTACCCCCTTTGGCCGCTCGGGAATCCCACCACAGGGATATTGTTCTTCCAGTTTTCAAAAAGCAGGTGGAGCTGGCGATGGGACTTGAACCCGCAACCTGCTGATTACAAATCAGCTGCTCTACCAATTGAGCTACGCCAGCCCAATGCCTAAGCCCGATTACGTTTAATAGATATTGACCCGACTGTCAAGGCTTTTTGTGTAAATTGTCGCTTTTTTTGCTGCGCCGCGAAAATCCCAGCAAACAGCGGGAACTATAGTAAAATACAATGAGCGATAAAATACCGGGCAGATGCATTTACTGCCCGATCAGACCTTTCTGGCCTCACGAAAAGCGCTCCACGCCGCCTCGGACAACTCTTTTGTGTCTGCACGCTGGATCAGGGCCACCAAAAACAGCACTGCGGCCTGGGCCTGCCGGGGCATTCTTCCCGAAGATCCGAGAACAATGTTCAGGTTGGAAGACCGTGCATAGGCCGGGACATCATCACTGCGGGGCAGCAGCTTTAGATCCACTGCGCCCGTCCCCTGCAACCGCAGGCGTATTTCCCCTGGTTCTTTATCAACGCTTTCAATTAGCCACCCCGGCCTGACGGCGCCACGCCGCTTTAAACCGTTGAGGACATTGTAAATAGTTTCCAGAGGGGGGAACGTTATAGCGGAATCCCCTCGCAGGGAATCCAGTTCAAACTGGGGAGAACTGGTCATGGGACTCTGCCCTATATCCCGGCGGGTTTCGGGAAGAATATTGCCATCCATGGGCATATAACAGAGTCCGGAGCCACGGATTTTGTCCCGCAATTTTTTATCGTTCAGTTTACGCTCTGTGACAGCATTGGCCAAGGCAAAGATACGCTGAAAATCATCGTCACTCGCCGCTGAACAATTTATGGTGTCATGGGTATAAATGTATTCATCAAAATTGTAGGCCTCAGGAAACACCCCGTGTTTACGGGCGATATCCTGCATTTCAGTGCCCGGTTGGGGAACCGCCACAAAGAACTTGGGATAATCCAGTTGCGGGATATCCGCCAGCTGAATGGTCCTGAACATCTCAAACTTGTTTTCCGTTGGCAGGCCCAGCATGAAGTATGACCCGGCGATGATCCCCTCTTCATCCATATACGCAACGTTTTGCTTTGTTTTTTCGATATTAAGGTTCTTATGGAGCATATCCTGCAGCCGCGGGGATGCCGTCTCAAAGGAAACCATAATATGGTAGCAACCTGCTTTGGCCATCTTTTTTATAAGCGGCCTGTCCAGCAAATCGCCCCGAAGACCGTTGGGGAAGCAAAGTTTGACCGGGCTGCCTCGTTCTATCAAACCGTCGCAGATGTCCATGGCCCGTTCATAATCAAGGTTGAAGATGTCATCCACAACCAGAACTTCATGCACCCCATACTGGTTGTGCAGGATGTCGATTTCCTCCAGCACCCTTTGGGCGCTGTGGAATCTGGTCTCTTTGCCGAAAATGTTGTGGCAAAATGCACAGCGGTATGGGCACCCCCGGGATGTCACCACACTCCCATAGTATTTCCCGGGGAAATAGAAAGGAGCAAAGTGGTTGGAATCCTTGTACTCTTCAAAGTCCAGCAAATCCCAGGCCGGCATGGGCAAATCGTCCAGCTCTATTAATGAATACGGCTCATTGTGCTGTATGTCACCCTGTTCATCGCTCCAGGAAACCCCCGGAATATCGCGACCGGATTGTCCCGAAATGAGAGCATCCGCCAAAGCCGTAAAGGAGCGTTCTCCCTCTCCGCGTATGATAAAATCAATAGTGGGCTTTTGCACAACCCGTGGATACATAGATGCATGGGGACCGCCCAGAATAACGTGACTATCGGGCAGCAGTGCCTTGACGCGCTTACTGATATCAATGGCGTTGCTGGCCTCTCCGGTAACGGCTGAAAGGGCAACAATCGCGGGCTTAAAAGTCCTCAGAGTTGTCTCAAAAGCAGCTGTACCCCCCTGATATACCTCAATATTTATCACTTTCAGATTATACTGATGCTGTCCCCACGACCTCAAGGCCGCAGCCAGATACAAAAGCCCGATTGGAGGAGCCTTCGACCAGCTGCCCCGCGTATCCTCGCGGATATCGGTACATTTTACGAACAGTATGTTGTTACTCATGACAGCGCCAAAACTTCCACCCGGCACAGAAAATTTACTTACTGCGGCAAGGTATTTTGTTGTACTGCTATAAGGCAACAGTAACGCACTCCCGGATAAAAATCCAGCGAATATAGCCATGACTGCCATTTTGCATCATAATGAGAATGTTGTTTCTCTCTTTATGCCTCAAATCCCGCCTGTGTTGTTGCCATATGTGTTTATTGCAGTACAATGTGTGCAAAGTGTCCATATACCGGAGGTGTCCCACGAACTGCTTTTTTGTCACCGATCTTCACGGCGTAGAACCACGTTTCGAGGCCTTGTTCAGGGTAATTGCTCAGGAAAACCCCCGGGCGGTATTCCTGGGCGGCGATCTGCTCCCCTCTCCCATGGCCTCCCTGATGTCATCCAAATTCACACACCGGGATTTCCTTTCGGAAGTCATTGTGGCTGGCTTTGAGAAACTGCGGGGCAGTATGGGACCAGGCTATCCCGAGATTTATGTTATCCTTGGCAATGACGATGGACGCATGGAGGAAGCCGCGCTTCTTGAGGCCGCTACCCGGGGTATATGGCAGTATGCCCACGACCGTTCCCTTGAGCTGGAAGATTACAGAGTCTACGGCTATGCCTATGTGCCGCCAACCCCTTTCGCCTTAAAAGACTGGGAGCGCTACGATGTCAGTCGCTTTGTGGACCCCGGCTGTGTATCCCCGGAACACGGCAGTCATTCCATCCCGGTGACTCCCGGGGAACTGAAATACAGCACCATGCATAAAGACCTGCTGAAGCTGGCGGATAAGGACGACATGGAAAATGCCATCTTCCTGTTTCATGCGCCACCATATAAATCGAAACTGGACCGCGCAGCCCTTGATGGAAAGATGATCGACCACGTCCCCCTGGATGTACATGTGGGAAGCATCGCCATACAGCGCTTTATCAAAACCCATCAACCACTTGTGACCTTGCATGGACATGTACACGAGTCAACCCGACTCACGGGGCAATGGCGGCAGCAGTTTGGCAGAACTCATGCCTTTAACGCGGCCCATGACGGACCGGAGCTGTCCCTCATTACATTTGATACCAGCGATCCGGCATCGGCAACCCGTCGGCTGCTGTAACAACCAAACAAAAATGGAACAACCTTACCAATGTCCCCCATCCTCATTATCCTGATTGCCGTCATCATCACCGGAATTATCGTCGCCCTGGTGCTATTTTCCACCCGCAGGTATCATCGGCGGTTTAATGCTCTGGTGCAACACCTTAAGGCTACCCGGAAGGGCTGGTCATGCAGCGGCACTGTAGAAGACTTTGACTACACCATTACCTTTAGCCCGCAGGATCCAAACCTGCTTCTGAAACTCCACCACAGCTTTGATCACAGCATAAAAATCGTTCCGGAAAACCTGACTCACCGCCTTGGCAAGCGCACCGGCCTGGTGGATGAAGTACAAAGCGGCGATGAGGCCTTTGACCAGAGCTTCTTTCTGGATGGAGACAACAGCCAGTTTGTGGCGGACTTTGTAGCCAACGAACTCCGACGACGCCATATCAAGGGCATCTTCGACACCCATCCCGGCATTGCGGAACTACAGATACGCCCCGATGGTCTACAGGTGACATTGTTTCCCTGTTATCTGAAACAAACGGAAATGGAGGCCACGGTCATCCGGGCGCTGTTGATGCGCCTGGTGGGTATCTGCGAGGCTCAGCAGCGCAGTGTGAGTATTCCCTCAACGGTATATGTACCACGCACCATTGAAGCCAACCGCTTTACCAAAATGATCATTATCAGTGCAATCGCAAACATGGCCCTGGGACTGGGCCTGCTGCTGTACGGCATCACCGCCTACCGGCCTATGGAAACCCTGATTTTTTCCCATGGACTGTATGGAGGCATCCCGCTTGGTTTGCTTGCTGCCGGGGGAATTATAGCGGCGTTCCGTGGACGTCCCTATGCTCTGCGCAGCATCGGCATAACCTCGCTGTTGGCCATTGCCGGAAGCATCATGCTGGTTATGGGTTCCATGCTTGTCTACAACGGAGGCGCAGACCCGAAACCCGCAAAAGAGCACATTGTAACGGTGCTGGATAAAATCAAAACCAAAGGCAAATCCCCCTCCTTCAAACTGGAAATTTCGTCCTGGCACACCGACCGTAAAAGCGAAATCATTACAGTATCACAAACGGAATTCGCTGCGGTACGCAACGAAGGGCGCATGTGGATACGGGTGGGCAATGGGGCCCTTGGCTATCCCTGGATACACAGTTACGGCGTATTGGGCAAACGACGCTAGCGTTTTTTCTTACCCATTTTCAGGGGACGGGCAGCATCGCTGACCGCACCGATTTTAACCGCATAGCTTGTGCGCTTGGCAATATCTTCGTCAGTCACAAAATGCACATCCAGCAGGTGCTCTGTGCGGCATCCGGTGCGCAGGTAATTAGTTTCCCCAAGAGCAAGGCTCCATCCGTCAAGCCACTGGGTCAATTCCTCGCGCTGTGTTGGGGTACCGCAAATGTGTACCAGCAGGTCAATATCGCTGCATGGCCCTGCATGGGCGTTTTTGGTACTGCCAAAGATATACATGCCTTTGATACCAAATTTTTCGGCGTCCACTTTTGCAGCGATTTTTTCTGCCATACGCATACGCCAGCGCCAAAAATCTTCTTTGGCGGGCATATCGCTGTTTTCCATAGCGTTTTCCCTTGCCGGTTGGGTCCCCTGGGCATTGGTGGGAGACCCCAGCATGCAGATGGCCTTGCCTTCATCGGCGTTCATCAGCAACCGCGCCATGTTGCCGCCGGTAACCGCTGGTACATCGATAACGTGGATGATATGTGACAAATGCGCGGCTTCGGGTAAAATCGTGGGCAGTATATTTTCCGACTCCAGCAAAAAACCGCTGTTGAACTGATTCTTTTTATCGCCGGGATACAGGGGCAAATAGCGGATGGACGCTTCCACCAGATCCTGGAAAAAGTGGGTGCCAAAGGAAAGATCCGGCACATAATTACCTTTGCGGAAAGCGACTTCGATAAGCGCTGCGGTATTGTTGATCCCCGAATAGGTGACATCCACACCCAGCTTGATATCTCCACGGCTGCCCCAGCGGCCAGGCCCCATCAGAACAAAACGCCGTTTGGGTAAAATGTAGTTCAGTCGGCTGACCGCCGCCCCCACATCCTTAAGATCTTCAAGGGTTTCCGCCGCGTCATAGGCCTCCGGGTCTACATACACGATATGGGAAATATCCGGCACCTGACCTTCTGACACATATTTGTTGGCGGTAAAAATTACTTTTTCTTTGGGCACATCCTGAGGAATAGGCACAGAGCTTACATCGTCCAGGGAGCTTTGGGGGCGACACTGCAGCAGATAAAAGTTTTTGCGGTCTGCGGCAAATTCGATATCAATGGGCAACTGGAAATGCTCCTTGAGGACCGCAAGCAGCTCCCGCATCTGGCGCACAAAGGCGGTATTTTTCACCAGACCGTCAAAGGTGGGCACAAAGTAATCTTTTTCAAAATCCACAAGCCCGCCGGGTATCATCAGCATGTTTTCCTTTACCTGTGAAAACACCTGTTTGAACCGGGGATAGGCATTACCCCAGGAGGTAATGACATCTTCCACTTTGATGGTTTCGATGGCGTTGGTCTTGAGATTGATGACATCCATGTAGCGTGGCGCATACTGCACGGTTTCGTCTATGGTGGCGTTCACCCGCAGCCCCGGCTGCCCCGGCGCTATCAACATGGGATAATCATCGCCCAGACGATCCACCGCCCGGGTGCCCAGTCCCGGCACCAGCCGCATCAGGCCGTCCTCCCGCTTGATGCGGGGCGACCAGCGGAATTCATTGTTGCTGAAGCCCACACCGGCGTAAGCAGGGAAAAGATAATCCCCCACCACGTCACCCACAACTTCCTGCAACATGATGGCCATTTCTTCCTGATAATCCAACAGTCCGCGCTCTGCCCGGTACTCAATGGGATCGGGACCGAACATAGAAGCGTATACTTCCGCAACCGCGTCCATCAGGGCTTCCAAACGTTCCTGCTTTGTTCCCTGGTTGGCAATAAACAGGCTTTTGTATTTGCCGCTGAAGGCAGCGCCGATGCTGTCTTCCAGCAGGCTGGAGCTGCGAACGATCAATGGCCGGTCACCAAAGTCATCCAGGGCCATGGACAGTCCCTTGACCATTTCAGGCGAAAAGGAAGAATTTTTAAACAACTGAACAATGTTGGGATATTCCATGCGAATCTGGTCAATATCCCGGTACTTGTGGTCCATCAATTCTTCAAGATGGTTGTAGTGGATAAAGTCCAGCACACCGTCAGAAGCCATGTACCAGGTTTTGGGCACCTTGATGTCGCTGAGGTTCTCGTACTGTTTCGACACCCGCTTGATAATGCGCATGGCGATAAACAGGCCGGTGCTTTTACCGCCCATTTTTCCGGCGCTGTTTGCCGGAGCAATGAAATGATCCGTAAGATGGGCAAAATCATCTATGCTGATATACTTCCGCGCAAAATCGATAAACTCCAGACGACGGCTGAAAAAGCGACGGATCAGAGATACCCGCACAGCATTGACCGTGGAAGGGGACAAATCTTTCTCACCGGTACCGGATTCCTTATAGCGCCTGATACCGGCGCTGACCTGGCCAAGGCTTGAGGAATGGCTCTCAAGCACATCGATAAGGTAATTAACCTTGTTTTCCCGTATCCATTTTTGAACGTAGGAGTAAATTACCTCATCGGTAAGTTCGTTGCTGGCGATGGTGAAAATGGTATCGCACAGCTGCAACGTCATAAGCTTGGCATGCTTTTTCAGGGGCTGGTTGATGCCCTCGTGTTCGCCGCGGGCCGCTCCCAGCGGACTGAAACCAACCATATCCTGCAATACCTGTTTGGCATCGTTAACACCGATGTAACACAGGTAATTCAACATGCGACGGGAAATCCGCAGGAATAAATCCTGATCCGTCACCCGCAACATATCCATGACTATACGCCAGTCGTTTTTTCCGTTTTCTCCCTTAGCGTGGCGTTTTGCGTGCAGTTCCTGAAACACCGGTTCCAGCTGATGATGTAGAATGCTCTGACTGATACGATCCGCAAGGGTTTGGAGAAGCTTTTCCTCCTCGGGCAAAAATTCGCTGTCGCCGTGCATGGGTACTTCCTTGATGTATGACCAGCAAATGCTTCCGATGTTGACGTTCTGTACAACAAGATCCGCAGACAATTTCGCTGTGCCGGGAACAAAACCTTTGGTGGCAAACTCTTCACCTTTGTATGTTATCTTTGCCTGGGCCAGCTCCGGAAACCGCAAGCCCTTGGGTAAAATTTCCACGATCTGTAAAAATATGTCAGTAAGTTCGGCATCGGGATTCCGCAAAGCCTCTTCCACCCGGTACAGGCAGTTAAGCTCCTTGGCCCGCTCTTTTAAGGAATCGAGTAATTGTTTATCCGGGTTTTTCGGCTTTTTCATCTGGTTATTACTCCTCGACCGTATCGTCCATCCACGCGCACCATAAGGCAGCAGGGCAGCTTCACATGTCGCACAAATTCGGTCTCTGAGACCGCGGGTTGCGCGTCCAGCCACTCCCAGTCAATGTGTTTGTCATGATGTCGGGTGGAAAAATAGCTTACCTGAAAACTGCTAATGTTATGGAAAAAGTGAGATCCCTGGCTCAACTCCACATTCATGTTTTCCAAAGTTGCCTCCACCATAACCTTGGCAGCGCTGATCTGTCCCCAGGTCACTGGAATCCCCAGCCAGGGATCAGAACTTCCCCAGCGCCCAAAACCGATAAGCAGGTAGGGGGTTTTGCTGTTGATCATGCCCCGGTTAACATCCGCAAGCTGTTGCGCAATCACCGGGGTATGCTTTGCATCAAAGACCTCGGGGCGGACATATACAACATCCTTCAAAAAGGGAACCTCTCCGTTGCCCAACACATGCTGTGAAGATACCAGCACGTTGTCGCCGCTTAGGTCTTCCGGGGCAACCTCCACGGTTTCACCGCAGACCACCATGGGACGCACCTGCAAAAAACCAAAACGGGCGGGCTGGTCGCCTTCCCTAAAGTTCATGGCGAATTCGATTTCAACTTCGGAACCCACCATCTCCTCAGCGAGTTTCATCAGCCGCTGAATCATTTTGTTGAGGGGGTAGACATTGGCCTGCAAAATGGGCGAAAAATTTATCACCCTGGGCCCAATAATGTTGGCACCCATTACCAGCCGATCCGAGGCCCCGTCATAGGTGGAGCAGATCTGCCGCAGCGTGTCGTCGTACTCTGCGTCCGCCAGATCGCATTTGACCATGTATTCGGTTTCCCGGCTGGGATCGTAATGGCTTGTTTCTGCCATATCCACGGCCCACAGTGATACCTGGGTATCTTTCATAAGCTGTGAGATGCTGCTGAATGGCGGATTCGCCCGGGGCATACGGGGACAGTAAGACCAGGAAACCCCTTCGTCCACTATTATGCGCCCCAGTCCCAAAGCCAGACTCACCACGCCGTCTTCGGGTTTTGCCTTGCCAAAAGCATAGTAATTGTAGGACCGGGCCACACCGGCCAGATTGGGATAAAAGCGTTTATTCCGGGTTCTTCCCACAACCTCCTGAATAATAACCGCCATTTTTTCGCTGCGCAGATCATGACCTGTGCTGAACATGTACTCTTTGGCGGCCTTGAAAAACGCAGAGGCATATACAAACTTGATGGCTTCAACCAGCTTTTGGAAACGTTTTTTTGCATCCGACTGGTTGTTGGGGATCATCTTGGTGGCATAAATCCCTGCAAAGGGCTCGTGCTTGGCATCTTCCAGCAAACTGGAGGAGCGTATGGCCAAAGGTTCGTGCTGACGATTGATGAGCGCATAAAGGTCACCCACCAGCATGGCGGGCAGCTCTGCCTTTTGAAATTCGTGGGCAATACGCTCGTCGGTTTCATCTGAAAGCGCGATATCATAGAGGTTGTTTTTCTCCATGAAACGGTCAAAGAAATCCGTGGTGATAACCGTCAGCCGGGGAACTTCTATCTGTATGCCTCTGAACTCTTCGGCAACACCGGATTCGGCCAGCATCTTGGTAACCAGTGCAAGACCATGGGCTTTGCCACCTATCTCCCCTTCTCCGATAACGGAAAAATTATTCTCCGAAGATAAAAAATCCCGGTCAAAGGGAGGCAGACAAAATTCCGTACCGGCGGCGTGGTTTTCGCTCATGGCATCTTCCTGTCAGGATCAACCTGTCATTACCGTGGGAATATACGATTTTACCTGATACATTCCGCTTACAATTAAACAAAATTCTAACAGAATGCCCCCGGGGGCACAACTGCCCTTCTATTCTATAATCAAAACAAGGGTATTACGGTTTTTTATGCCCGTCAGCCTCTTGAGCTTCTTTCTTTTGGGGCTCATCCTTTTTTGGCTCTTCAGTCTGAGCTTCTTTTGTCTGAGCCTTTTCAGTTTTAGTCTCGGCTTTTTGGGGCTCTTCTTTTTTGGGAAGTTGCAGGGTCATGGTTCCCACGGAGCCCTTTTTTACCTCATCCCAGTCAAATACCATGGGCAGCAATTTACCCTTGGACCACAGGTCAAACTGATCGCCGTAGTGCGGCGAACCCGGCCAGCCCGAAGCACCGGTTTCAATAACCCACCAGGAATGGTTGATATCAGCGGTATCCACCACAATACGGAACACCGGCCCGGCAATGGCCTTAAAGGGAGCCTCGGCGTTACCCATGTCAAAGTGGGACTTCCAGATAGAGTCCATGCCGCCGGGGGCTTCCATGGATTCCAGATTCACATACCCGGCGATAGCGCTTTTGCCGCCAAAGGCATGCTTCAAAAGCAGGTAATGTTCAGAACCCCAGCGCCATTTTTTAGGATCTTTATCCTGCCGTTCCTGCAACCAGGCCACTGCGGTTCTGAATGCCTTGCCCACAATGAGTTCTGCGTCCTCTTCTCCGGGCTCGGTGATATCCTGCCACACCGGATGCTTGGGATCGTCAAACCACTGATCGAAAATATTGGGGGCATAGCGCATGGACATGATAAAGGACAAACCACGGGGGCTGAGCTCATCATGCACCGCCAGCCGGGCGGCCTCCCGGTAGGTGGCAAAAAAGATGGCGGTAGCAGCGCAATCCACGGTGGCGTAATAATCCCAGTCTTCCAAAGTCGCCAGGGCGGCTTCTTCCGCCGGATTGAGATTATCCAGATTTTTCAGATATTCCAGCATTTTCGGAGCTACCCGCTTGCCGCGGTTCAAAAAGGCATCCATCTGCATGGAAGCAAAATCGTCCACCGTATGGGTCTGGCGTTTGCCGATAAGCTCGATAACCCGGTCACGACGGTAGGAAGGACCGCTGTCCACCTGGAAGAGATACTCGGTTTTTGCGGGGTCATACATCAGGTTGTTGGTATGGGACACAATGCCGTCGCCCCCCTGAATGGTAGCGGGCATTGCGGCTTTGGGAATATATTCGGTCCAGTCGTATTCCGCCATCCATCCGGGAATGGGGAAGGTACCGTCATGCTTTGTGCGCACCGGCAACACGCCGGTGGAGAACAGGCCCACATTGCCGTGGACATCGGCGGCAGTGTATACACCAATGGGCGTCACCATGCCCTGCAGCGCGGTTTGCAGTTCCTGTACATTGGTAACAGAGCCTGCTTCGCGCAGGGCCTGAAAACTCTGGGCGGTTTTATCGGTGTTCCAGCGAATGGACACCAGCGGCCCGGTTTCCGGCAGCAGTCCGGGATACAGATCGTTAAGCACCGGACCGTTGCGGGTACGACGATGGGTAAAGGTTTGTTCCTTCCATTCTTTGCCGTCCTTGATACGCACCACTACGGTGTGGGTTTCCACGGGCTTCCAGCCTTCCGGCGTCATCACCATACCAGGCTTGTCCACATCGGTTTTCTCGATGCACAAATCAACGGCGTCGGCCACCGCAGAAGTCATGCTCCAGGCCACCTGACGGTTATGCCCAAAGAGCATATAGGGCAGTCCCGGCATGGTAATACCGATGATATCGAAGGTGGGGCAGCGCTGGTGCATCTGAAACACAATAGACGGCAGAAAATGGGTCAGGTGCGGGTCACCCGCCAGCAGGGGCTTGCCCGAGGAACTGCGATTGCCGCCCACGGCCCAGGCGTTGCTGGCCGCGCCAAACAGTTGCATCAGGCTTTCAACGCCACGCTCCGCAATGCGGGCACGGTAATAATAACCTTTTTCCCCATCCCGCGCCGGGAACATCTTTGCCAGTTCCGGTGCCACCGCAGGCGGCAGGGCATGGGCTTCAGCCGGGGCGGGTAATGAGGTGTCACCTTTCCAGGCTTGGGAGGGATAAATCTTCAGCGCCCGCTCATGACCAACCTCAAGGGCCAAAAGCAGCCGGGTGAGTTCCTGTCCCCAGTTATGGGTGATGCTCCAGGCGTTCAGGCGGCCCAAAGCAAAGGTGTCTTCAATACGCCAGGGTTCCGGTTCACATTGCAGAAGCCGGTACTCCAAGGGTTTGGGCAGTGCCAGTGCAGCATTGACGCCTTCGACATAGGCAGTTAACAGACCGCGCATTTCGTCATTGAGTTCCACGGCATCAACCTTGGCAGCCTCATGGAAGCCCCAGCCCCGCATGGTGTTGTCCAGTTTGGCAGTGGAACTATCCAGCAACGGCTGCTCTCCCAGTAATTCAGAGAGACGGCCTTCGGCAAAACGCCGCAGCATATCCATCTGGAAAAAGCGCAGTCGCGCCTGCACAAAGCCTGTTGCCCGTACAAGGTCCGCTTCATTTGCGGCATCGATATGCGGTACCCCGGCCTCGTCCCAGTATACCGTTACCGGCTGCCCAAGACCCTGAAGCTCAAGGGTTTCGGTGTCGGTCCTGGGATAATCCGGCCTGGTGCGATAGCCGATATAGGCGCTGGTGGCGCAGCCGCCCAGCAATACCATGGTCATCATCACAACCACAACCTGCATGACTCTATGCATTTTTCCCTGCATGAAACTACTCCGTATATATCTGTCGGTTAACCGTTTGAAGGTATCTTACCAGAATTTTGCCAAAAGGCGAATTCCACCGCTAATTACATCGGCGGCCCGGGAATTTTTTCCCGGAATCCAGCTCTGATTGCGGTAGGAAGCGTACAATTGCACCGGTGCGCCCACCCGCAGCAGGCTGACCACCAGCATACCATTTAAAATATTCTTGTAACCCGGACGCCAGAATTTTTCCTGCTCCCAGTCCCACAGCTCAGAGTTGGATGTCCACTCCGATTGTCCCAGATAGGTAAAGGTATAGCGGAGGTTGATGGAAAACAGGGGCGGCAGAGCCTCGGCCTTTGCGGCATCGCCCTTGACCAGCCAGGTGGCCAGCGCCGGTCCCTTCCATGGCACCACATCCACGGCAAAGGCCACGCCCATAAAATCACCGGGGTCAATGGTATAGGTCTTGCCCACAAATGGTTCAAGGTTCAGCAACAGCGGATGTATCTCACCGGTGGGGGTGTCGTATTCATGCTCGAACAAAGCCTCGTAGAAAAAGTCCAGTCCCAGGGTCAGATGTCCGTCCAGGTCTTCCTTAAAGAATTTATCCACGGACAGATGCACACCGAACTCGCCCATGGAATGCAGATCCCAGGAGGAGGTTCCTGCGGCGGTGATTTCTTCGGGGTCTTTGTTGCTGCCGGTGGGAATGGCCCCCATCACTGTCAGGGCAAGACCTACTTCCGCTTTTTTAAGGGCCGGGATGTAATCGGAAAACCGCCAGCGGGCGCCGATGATGATATCCGCAAGCACCCAGTTGTTACCGCTCCATGATGCGGGCTTGGGCTGCCCCATGCTGTCGGCCCACTGCCAGAAATCAACATCGCTGTAAGGACGCCCCAGAGGGTTCTGGTAATCGCCCTCCACCCAGGCAAGCCGGGGCTCCACCTTGTTTTTCACCACCAGAGGAATCCCCAGCACCAACGTAAGTTCGTCCAGAATCCCGTAGCGCAACTGGTTGATCCAGATGTAATATTCCGCCACAGCCCCGGGTTTGATAATACCCTGCAGCCCGCCGCCGGGTTCGTAGCGCTCAATATCCTGCATCAGGGGCTGGGCTTCACCGTCGTTGTCGTAGCCCTTGTCCACCCGTGAATACGAAAAGGACGTATCCAGCATAAAGGTGTCCCGGAACAGGGTTTCGGTAAAGGCCGCCTGCGCCGGAACCCAGGCCATACAGGCGCACAAAACTGTCAATACCGTCAGCATGCGTTTCATGGCGAGATCCCTTCAGTCAGATGGCT
>Ga0070728_10001444_pt1 | contig 35119 bp, 55 predicted proteins | sample tdDd471_FD_66723 | JGI IMG/M metagenome (GOLD analysis project Ga0070728, IMG submission 66723) | Marine sediment microbial communities from the Atlantic coast under amendment with organic carbon and nitrate - tdDd47.1 | ecosystem: Environmental > Aquatic > Marine > Coastal > Sediment | place...
CCATTATTACAAAAAATGTTGAATTGGGTAAGAGATAGTAGAGTAAGATTTGTAAAATGGGGACAGAATATAGCTAATATATTTAGAGCTGTAGTATCTGGAGCTAAAAGAATAATAGCTTTTGTTAAACAAATGTCAACTGTAGTTGCAAATATTGCTGAAAAAATATTTGGTGACAGAATAAAAAGTATTGAAGATATATTTAATTTAGTAGCATTTAAATTATCTGTTATAATTCAATTTATAAGTATACTTGTTGAAAAAGCTGGAAATATTTTTGCTAAATTTGCTGAAATATTCTTTATGGCTAATAATGAAGGTAATTCTTTCATTACAATTTTAAGTACAATTGCTGAACTTTTTATGAAAACTGCTAATTTTGTTATTAAAATGGCAGATAGATTTATTGATGGATTTTTACCAGCTATAAGAGAAATTGCAACTCCAATACAGAATATATTAGATACATTTGGTAGAATCAGAGATATGATATTTACTTCAACAGATGCTATGGAAACATGGGGTGCAATATTTGAAGGACTTGGGTCTATACTTGGTGGTGCAATTATGTTAGCATTACAAGCAATTGAATCTATAGTATTGGGAATTGAGAAAATATTTTTGTCAATAGAAAAAATTAAAGAAGAAGGTTTTTTAGGAGCTTTTAAAAGTTCTGTTGAAACTGGCAAAGAAAGTGGTATCACTGGAGCACAAAGAGCTGGAATTAATATTGATGTTCCTGAAGGAGTCACTAATTCATCATCTGATACATCTTATACAACTGTAGTACCAATAGATTTTACTGGAATGAGAATTATAGTTGAAAATGGTGGAGCTGAAGAAGGGCAAGAATTGGGTACTAATCTTGTTGAAACAATAAGAGATGAATTGAATAAAGATTATGAGAGGTTTGGATTTTGAATTTTAATATACCAAATTACGATTTTAATTTGCCATGGTTTATGTTTGATATTTCTAATAAACAACTCATTACGACTAAAACTGTACCCGGAGATATGGCTGATAATAAAGAAATATTTCTTACAGAAACACCAATTCCGGGATTGAATTATTCTCCTGTTCAATATGGTGGAAATGGAAATAGAAAAATTTCATTCACATTACCACTTGTAAAAAGAAATAATACAGTTGGAAATAGTTTATTATTACAACAATTTTCAGCTTTAAGAAATCAAGCTGTTGGATTGCTTGATATTTTTGCTACTCAATTTAATCCAAATCCAAAAGTATTATATTATTGGGGTACAGGATCAGTTCCTCTAATATATTACGTCAAAAAATGTGATTTTAGCAATAAAAAACAATGGACAAATCAATTAGGTCAACCACAATTTTCTGAAGTAAATATTGAATTATGGCTTGATGAAAATCATGTTTTATATAAAGCTGAAGAAGCATTTAGAAAAGCATCTATTATAACACAACAAGCAGTAGTTGCTTTTGATGCTATAGGTATATCTGGAGGTAAAATATTTTGAGATATTTCGATATTGATACTGTATCATTTAATGATACTAATGGTCGTGTTGTTCCAATTAAAGATATAAGACCAATTCCAGTACAACAAATAAATTTTGAAATTGTAACTAAAGAATTTGATACTTTAGATGAAATAGCAAGTAGAAAAGAAATTTATGATGAAGGTTCAGAAGATTTATCATATAAAATATTTGATGCTAACATAATAGAATTATTTGAAGCTGAATTTGATATGGCTAAGATTAGGAGACTTAAAATACCAGTATGATTGGAATTACTAATAATGATAGTTCATTTTTTGAAATCTCTTCTGATGATATTAATTTAGATGATAATTTAATGTCTAAAAATCTTATTAAATTAAGCATTACAGAACAGAGAAATTCAATGACTCAGGGTACTTTAAGTTTTTTAGATCCTAATGACATATTTAGTAGAATATTAAGAACTGGAGTTAATTTAAAAATTTCTTGGGGATATAGGAATAATTTATTAAAACAAGATATTGTGAATAATAAATTTAATGTTGACGAAATAAATGGTAGTTTAATAAGAAGAGGATTAGAAGGATTTATTTCTTCACCTAGTGGAGGTGGAAGTAATAAAGGTGTAATTACTTATAATTGTAATTGGACAGCATTTAAATTTAGAGGTCTTGATGAATCAAAAGTTTATTCATCAGGAACTAAAAAAGATGTAATTAGTCAAATATTTGATAAAATAGGAGTTTCTGCATCAAAAAGATTTATAAATTTTGATGTATCAAATGATCAATTAAATACAGATAGATCAGTAAGACAGGATGAAACTGATTTTCAATTTTTAATAAGACTTGCAAGAGAATGGTCAGCGTTATTTTCTATTGGATTTTCTCCAAAAGGAGAAGTAGTAGCAGTATTTATGTCAACAGATAAAATTGGTAATAATTTAATGCCTTCATGGATGCTTAATGCTACTGGAACAAACCATGCAATTGGATATAAAGGTGATATAAATAATGTAATATCTTATACTTGGAAAAGTAATGAATCAGAAAATGGAACTGGTTCTAATGTACAATTAAATTTTGTTGATGGTAAAGTAGTCATTAAAAGATTTGTTGCAGAATCTGAAAAGGTAATATCATATAGATTAAGACCAGATAGAATTAGAGAAGCTATTAATGGAGCAGAAATAGATGGAATAATAGCTCAGACAAAAATAGTAAAAGATTTATTAAGTGCTAATGATTTTGAACAAATAAAACATTTTTTTGATCCATATGAAAGCACTACTGCACCACAGGGATTTGGTTATAGAATTTCAGCTAAAATGTTTGGTAATCCGTTAATGATACCACCAAATCAAATTATAATAAATAATGGATTTCCTGATAGACTTGGTGGAAAACAGGCAAAATATTATATTGATAAAGTTATGCATGATATTGATAGATCTGGATATAAAAATAATGTTGAAATAGTTGATGCATTTTCATTTTCAGATATAGGAGTAGGATTACTATGACAGATAGAGATTCTATGATTGGATTAATATTCTCAGCTGTACAACCATTATTAAAATATATGGTTCCTAGAGAGGGTCAAGTTAAAGATATCAATGATCCAGAAAAGAAAGGTAGAATATTAATTCAAATTCCATCACTTGGATGGGATACTAATAATAAAGGTGCATGGTGTAAACCTATAGATAAAAATTCATTATCAACAATAAAAGTTAATGATTGGGCAATAATTCAATTTGTAGATGGAGATCCTAATTTTCCAATTTATATAGGTAAATCAAATAGAATTAAAGATCAATTACCTAAAAATTATGATGGAAAATCAACTACACATGTTTTATTTGAATCACCTAATGATAAAATTAAATCGGTATATAATGAGGAATCTGATTTATTACAAATTGGTAAATCAGATTTTAGATCATCTGCTAGGAAAAATGATACTGTTCAAATAACATTAAGTGCAACTGATATTCAAGCTATTGCTGTTGCATTATTGACAACTACTGCTTTTTTACCTACTGGTACACCACCAATACCAGCAACAACTCCAGTACCACCAATAACGGATGGTATAATAACTTCAGGTAGTTCTCAAATAGAGGTAGGTGATAAATGAGTGTAGAACAACTTAAAGATTTTGATAATTTTTTTTATTATGGTTCCGGTGATTTAGGAATGGAAATTGAAAGTGATATTCACCAAGTTGTTAATCAAAATAGTAGGAGTTTATATTATAATAGAAGTAATGATTCTGCTGGATTAGATGAATATGAAAATATGCCAAATACTATAATATTATCAGTATTAATCCCATATAGCATAGTTTCAGCTTTATCAAGAAGAAATACATATGTTGGTAATGGTCAAGATAAAACTAAAGACAGAAGAATAATATTATCACAAAATTCTATTAAAATTAAAAATAAAGAAACTGATGTTGATATATCAGTTTTTTATATACCATTATCTAATATTAGCAACACACAGAAAACTGTTGTTAAATTTTCAATATTATAGGAGATAGTATGGCTATAAAAAATCCAATTCAATTTACAAGTAGAACATTTAATACTATATTAAATGATATAAATAGTGATTCTGAATTAGCTGACAAGCCAAATTGGTTTAAAAGAATATGGGCTGGAATTGGTGATGTAGTATCAATGTGGATTAATGCTATGGGTAATAATCTTGTATTGAGAACTTCATATACAAGGCAAAATACAGTAGATTTACTTGAATTAATAGATTATTTTTTATCTCCACAAGATACTGCAAATGGAGATATTTTATTTTATATAGATTCAGGTGTTTCATTTCCATTCTCAATTTTAGAAGCCAATTTAAAAGCACAAACTGCAGGATCATTAAATGTTTCGTCTAAAATATTCGAAGCTAGATCTGGATTAACTGTTAATGAAATATCAGAAGGATTTTTGCCCGGAGCAGTAAATATTAGTACAGACATTATTACAGTAGTTAGAACTTTTACAACTGGAGAGAAAATTATATTATCTGGATCAGATCTTCCAGATCCTCTTGTTGCTGGAACAGAATATTGGGTCATAAAAGTATCAGATACAACAATAAGAATTGCTACTTCATTATCTAATGCTTATGCAGGGATATATATAGATTTAACAGATCAAGGAACTGGAACACATAATTTAGTATTGTATTCAGTTCTTGTTACAGTTTATCAACAGGAAACTCAAGATGAAAGAAGTATTGGTCAATCTGATGGTAATACAGAATGGCAGAATTTTTCGTTAGTAGAACAAAATATATTAAAAGATACATTGATAATTAATATAAATGGTGATATATATGAGAAAGTTGATACATTAGTATTTTCAGGTCCAACTGATAAACATTATGAATTAATATATACAACAGATAATGTTGGATTAGTAAGATTTGGTAATGGTGAATATGGAATAATACCACCAGCTTTCGACATTAATTCTATATTTGCGATTGGTGGAGGTTCTAATAGTAACATAAATGCAGTAGATAATATTAATATTTATGCTGGATCTGATAATAATATAGTCGGAGTATCAAATTTCTCAACACTTTCTGGAGGAGATGATCCAGAGAGTGTTGATACTGGTAAAAGACTTGGTCCTCTTTTATTAAAAGCACGAGAAAGATTTATTACTGGTGAAGATGGTAAAGCACTTGCTGAAAATTTTGGTGGATTTTCTCAAATAAGAGTAAATGAAAATGCATTTGGTATTTTATCATCACAAATAATAGGAATTGCTAATGGTGGAGGAAATGCTTCTACTCAATTGAAATCTGATCTTGAATCATATTTAATTTCAAGAACAATACTTGAATCTATAGATGTTAGAGTACAAGATGCAACTTTTTTAACACAAAATGTAACATCAGCTATAAAATTACTTCCCGGTTATACTTTTGCTAATGTAGAACCATTTACTATTCTTGCATGGCAACTATTTTTTAGTGAAACAGGAAAAGAAATTGTTGAAAATTTTGAAGCTAATGGAATTACATCAACTGTTTCTTTGATAAATACTATATTTGGTACATCATTTTCAACAGGTGATTTTGATCAAATACAAACACTTGTTGAAAATCTTGAACCAAGATTAATTGGAGTTGATATTCAAGAATCTGATGCTTTTGGTTATATAGATACATATGTTTATGGAGTTGATTATATAACAATATCAGCTCCAACATTTCCAATATTAGTTGACATTGATGAAATTACAACTGATGGAACTATGACAATAACGGAGATAATATAATGTTACCAATACCATTTAGTAAATTTATACCATCATTTTTTAATAGAGATAATAAACTAACTGCTATGTCAGATAAAATAGACTCAAATCTTTCGGAATGGAAAAATGATATATTAAATTTAAATAATATAATTGATCCTGCTATAATTGATTCAGTTTTACTTGATGATATTGGTTCATATTTAAATGCTTCAATATTAAATACAGATTCAAATAGAATTAAAAGAGAAAAAGTTAGTGAAGCTATAAAAGGACATAAAAATCGTGGTTTATGGGAAGATGATGCAAAGCCAAAAATAGATAGTATAGCAGGTGGAGATTCTAAAATATTTAGATCTACTGATTCTTCTGACTGGATTTTATTTGGTGGTGAATCTACTGAAGTAAATAATTATTGGGGAACTATTGGTGTCGATGGTATTGATGATGAATTTGGTTTAGATTTAATAGGAGCAGGAGATGAAATTGAAGTAGCAGGAAATATCTATATAGATGTAGATAATGATTCTCTAACTGTTGATGAAATAGAACAAATGAAATTATCATTAATTGATGTAGTACCATCTTACTATAGAGTATTTTTGGGATATATAGATGTTTCAGACCAATTTGTAGTATATAGTAACGGTATAATAAATTAGGAGGATATATGAGCAAAATAAAAAGACATAATTCAGACTATTCTAGTGGAATACCTCTAGCAGTAGGAGATAGATACTATGGACAAGATCTTGGAAGAGATTTTAATTCAATGCTTGATTTTTTAAGTACAGCTATGATTGGAATGGTTGGTCAAACTCCATTACTATTAAGAGGTGGGATATGTTCTCAAGGAACTGGATTTGATGATATGAACATAACTCCTGCATTTGGTATAGTAGGACATGCTGTTGATACTCCAGACGATTTTTCATCATTACCACCTACAGTACAATCAGAGAATATATTAGCATTAATTGTTGAAAGTATTCAACAAACAAATCTTGATTTGACTACTGGAACTCTTAATGGAGTAGCTACTAATTATGTTAAATTAAGATATTTAGAAATTGATGGATCGACTAGAAATAGAGCTAAAAAATCAGGGTCTTATGTATATGAAAAAGAACCATCATTTGAAATTGTAGTTGATACAGTTTCACCAACTATATATGATATTCAGTTATGTTCTTTTATTGGAGATGGATCTACATTTTTAACAATAACTCAAGAAATAGCTTTTTTTGATAAAACAGACCTTGCTATAGGAACAACATATATTCAATTTCCGGGTGATGATGATCCAGCAACATTAAATTATATTGGTACATGGAGTAATGTTTCATCTGAATTGGCAGGAGATTTTATTCGTTTTGAAGGTGGAGATGCTTCTGCATTTGAAGCTGGTCAGCAATCAGATGCTTTACAGAAAATTACAGGTATATTAAGTGTTGCTAGATTATCAAGTGGTGGTGATATTGCTGGAGGTGTTTCTGGTGTTTTCACTACTGGTGGTCTGGCTGGAAGCAGAGGAACTGCAAATACTAGTGGTTCATTATCTTATAGACAAATTGAATTTGATAATGCAGATTCAGTATCACCTAATACAGCCAAAACTGATGATGTTGAAACCAGAGCTGTGAATAGAACAGTAAGAAAATGGAGGAGAGTATCATAATGGAATATATTAAAATTGAAAATGGGAAAGTAACTGGTCATTTTTCTTCTAAAGAAATGCCTAAAGGGAAAGAATATAGAAAAGTTATAGCATTTGGTGGGTTTGTTGGATGTGATTTTGGTATGTTAAATAGTGATGGTTCTGTTAAATCTGAGGAAGAATTGATTTCACTTGGTTTTATTAAAGATAATAGAGGAGACTATTTTAATATTGAGAATAAATCTAAAATAACAATATCTCAAATTGGAATAGATATTCCAGAAAAATATACATCTATTAAACCTAAACAGTTTGATGAATGGGATGGTTCAAAATGGATTGAAAATACTAATAAAAAACTGGAATACGAAAAAAATATTAATATTTTAGAAGCTAAAGAATATTTAAATTCTACTGATTATAAAGTAATAAAATCTATAGAGCAAGGTAAATCTATTAATGATCTTTATCCAAACGAAGCAAAAAAACGTGAAGAAGCAAGAGAAATAATAAGGAATTTAAAATAGTGGAAGATAACGAAAAGAAGGACATCCTTAAGGAACTAGCATCCATGAATAAATCATTGCAGACTCTTAGTGAAAATATGGTGGCTTTTGAAGGTAGAGTAGAAACAGCACTTGCAGAGACTAATGGCAAGTTAAAAGGAAATCATGAACTGATTACTCAGGAACTTCATATGTATGTTCATAAAGATAGATGTGAAACTCATAGGACAGATCAAAATAATAAAGTAACAGATATTGAAACTAGATTAAAAGAAGTTGAATATAATATCAAGCAAATTAAAGATGATAAAATTTCTAGTAAAAATGTAGTAACAGACATAATAATTGCTTGGGGTCCCGGTATAGCAAAAACTGCAGTATTAGTTACTATGATTTTAGTAGTTCTTTCAAAGGGTTGGATTAATTTAGGAGGATAATATGATATGGGCATTTCCCGGCAATACAAAAATTACAGCTGGATTTCATGAACCAAGACCAATGTCAAATCCCGGTGAACATCCACATGGAGCTATAGATATAGCAACTCCAGTAGGATCTACCATATTAGCACCGGAACATGGAAAATTGATCATGTATTTTGCTAGAAGACCAAAAGATGGTTTATACTGGAAGCCAAATGAAATGGGACATTTCCCATATCGCAATTATTTTTATGATATGTATGGTGGATTGTTAATTTTGAAAGGTGAATCAGGATTAACTCATGTATTCACTCATATTTATATGAGCCAAATGCATAATAAAGAAAAACATGATTGGGCATATATAGAAGAGAAAGCTGATGAAAGATTTGCAATATTTTGTATGTTAGCTGGTGAAATTGAAGTATTTGAAGGTGCTAAAATAGGAGTTACTGGAAATTCAGGTTATTCTACTGGTGATCATTGTCATTATGAATTACATAAAGGATTTGTACGTCAAGCACATGCTGATAGACCAAATCCACAAGAAATATTATGGGATGAATTTAAATGAAAATTAATACTATTAAGTTTACAGTAATTATGGCATTAATTGCTGTTATAGCTTTTCTTGGATATGGTCTTATTTATATTACCATTGATGAGAGTAGTCGAAATACAATAAAGGCAGTAATTATAGCATTATGCCCAATTCTTGGGATTGCAATAACTAATTTATTTAGAAAACCGGGATCATGAAGGAGTAAATATGACTGCTATAAATAAGAGAAAATTACAATCTAGAAGATGGTGGATTGTTGTATGGGCTATGGCTTATGTTACAGGAATGTCCATATATGGTGTAGCTAAAAATAATGTTTATATTTGGGGATCAATAGCAGTTGTTGCAGGGATTATTGTCTCATATATGACAATTTCTTCATTGAAGAAGAAAAAGGAAGAGGGATGAAATGCTTAAGATTATTATTATTTCTATTATTCTCATTTTCTGTTTTCCCGGATGTGCTACCTATAGACGAGTTATTGAATCAGCAAGAGAATCTATTGAACAACTTGAGCAACTTAACGCTGATGAAACAGCAAGAAATAAAATATTGGAAGAACTTATCATTGCAGAGAGAGCAGGAAATAAAGAACTTGAAAGAATCATCCGAAATCAGAAATCAGAACTCGATGGATATATTGAATCAGAAAGAATTAGAAGTGAAGATGAAAAACGAATTATTGAAAGCCTCAGCAATATCTTTAGCCAAGAGGCAGACATTATCGAAAAACTTAAAAGGGGATATCAACTCATTAGAGAATATTTTGAAGCGCAAAGAGTTCTGGAATAAAATTTCTATTGCTGTATTAATTGCAATGTCTTTGATAATTACAGTTGAAACAGTTATTATAATAAAGAGAAAATAAAACTTGGAGGAATAAATGGCAGTATTTAATAAAATTAATGCATTTCTTTTGAATTTAGGTCAGAAAGTGCACGATTTAAGAGCAGCAGGTGACACATTGAAAGTATATCTTTCAAATGAACAACCATTATCAACTGATACCATAAAAACAAATGTGGCAGAGATCACAGCAGAGAATGGATATCCGGCAGGTGGAACAGATATACAAAATGATTGGTCAGAATCAGGTGGGACTAGTTCCCTTACTGGAGTAGATGTAGTATTTACTGCATCAGGTGGATCATTTGGACCTTTCCGATTCGTTCCTTTATATAATGATACTCCAACTTCACCATTAGATCCTTTATTAGGATGGTGGGATTATGGTAGTTCTATTAGTATGTCTGATGGTGAAACATTTACTGTTGACTTTGGTGCAACAATTTTACAGGTATCATAAATGGAAAAGAAAAAACGTCCCAATGATTGTTGTAATATTGATGATAATATGATTAAATATATGGAAAGACCAGAACTTGCAGTTGAAGAATGTAAAATTTGTGGTTGTAAACATCGTCGTTTAATTGTAGAGAGAGCAATTTTTAAAACTACTCAGGAAAATTCAAACCTGAACAGGAGCGAAAAATGATTGATTTAAAAGAAGTTTATGAACAGGCATTAAAAGATAAAGAATCTATTCTTAAAAGTCTTGAACCTTTAAGAATAGAAGAATCTAAATTAGTTGAAAAAGTTCAATCAGCTGAAAAAGAATTGCAAGTTGTTAGAGATAATATTGTGAAAATTGAAATAGAAAAAGAACTTGCAGATGTAAGTAAAATTATTGCTACATTAGCTCCAAAACAGAAAAAATTATCTTCAGGTAAATAATGAATGATTTATTACAACTATGGGAATCTTTTAAATACACAAAGTTTGAAGAAGATGATGAAGTGTTTGAATTTTTGAGACTTGCAAGAGTTAATCAGGATGATGTTCTTGAGAAATTCGAAGCGATCGGATTTTATCATGGGTTTAAAAGTAAGGGAGAATAGATGTTTTATCTAATAATTGATTTTGGCTATAATTTGGATATAGGATAAACAATGAATGGATCTGGAACGTCAGGTGATCCTTGGCAAGTAGTAACTTACTCTGATTTAACTAAAGTCGGGATAGGGTATGACCCTATAGATGATCTTACATATGCCTTAGATGATTATTATGAACTACAAAATGATATAGATGCTTCAGCATCAGCCAGTGGATCTGGATGGTTGCCTATAGGTACTGCTTCAACTCCTTTCCGTGGATATTTTGATGGTGGTGGATTTATAATATCTGATATATTTATTGATCGATCGATTGTAGATGTTGGATTATTTGGGTATGTAACAACCTCAGCTGGATTAGGTGGACATGTTCACGATCTAGGTGTTACGGATGTTGATATTACAGGATCTAATTCCAGAGTCGCAGCAATTGCTGGATATTGTAGATTAGGATTAATTGAAGACTGCTATGCTACAGGAGTAATTAACAACTCATCAGAAAGAACTGGTGGTATTGCAGGACAACTTTGGCAAGGTGGTGGTGAATTTGGGACAGCTCTAAGATGTTATTCCCATGTGACTATAAACGGAGGATCAAATTACACTGGTGGTCTTGTAGGTAGAAACAATGGAGTAGTTGAAGATTGTTACAGTACAGGAGCTGTGTCTAATACTGGTGGTACTGTAGGTGGTTTAGTGGGGACAACTGATGCCACTGGAACTGTTACCGATTCATATTGGGATACACAAACATCAGGACAATCATCCTCCAGTGGAGGAACTGGACATACAACTTCAGAAATGCAAACATTATCGACCTTCTCTGCATGGGATATTGTTGATGAATCTTCTTATGTAAACGAAGAATGGTTTATTGATAGTGGTAATGATTATCCTCGTTTAGGGTGGCAATATGAAGCTACAAGTGGTATTATAATAAATGCTGAATCGGGAACATTTACACTTACTGGTCAAGATGCTGGTCTATTAGCAGATAGAAACATAATTGCTGAATCAGGTAATTTTTCATTGTCTGGTCAAGATGCTGAATTATTAACTAATAGGTTAATACAAGCAGATTCTGGAACTTTTATATTATCAGGTCAAGAAGCTTTATTATTAGCAAATCGTATTATTGATGCTGAATCTGGCTCATTTAATTTATCAGGTCAAGATATAGAATTTATATTAGAAAGAACAATAAATGCTGAATCTGGAATTTTTTCATTAATAGGAAATGATGCAAATTTAATTTATTCTGGTATCGATAAAATATTAAATGCTGAATCAGGATCTTTTATTTTAACAGGTTTTGATGCTGAATTAATAAAAAATAGTATTTTAGATGCTGAATCAGGTATATTTAATTTAATTGGATTTGATGCTGAATTAATATGGTCAGGTGACACTGGTATAATTGGTAAAGTGTCAGTTACTATAGAATTATTAACACCATCATCAGATATAGAATTATCATCACCATCTATGAAAATAAAATTGGAATCACCAAAATCAACAATAAATTTAAGTAGTCCATTAGCAACAATGGAATTGGAGTAAAATATGTCAAGAAATGCATTAAAATCATCAGTTACACCAAATGAAAAAGGAACTCTAACAGCAAGAGGTAATTTTACTGATAGTACTAAAAAATTAGTAACACCAAATTCTGCAATATGGTCATTAACTGACAAAGACGGAAATTTTATTAATGAGAGACAAGATATTCCAATAGTTGGATTTTCAACATCTTATTTAGTTACTATGACTAAAAATGATCTTGCAGTACCAGATGCATCAGATTTAAAAAGATATTTTCTTATAACTTATAATTATGATTCAGATGAAGGTTCTGATTTACAAGAAAATGAAGAAATAGAATTTTCTATAAAGAACCTTAAGTCAGTACAGTAAAAGTACCTTCCTTTGTGTGTCCTTTCCTGTCCTTCCTTTATAAAGGGCAAAGAGGGGCATGAGTACCACCTATAAAAAGAAAAGCCAAGGAGAAGCCACCATGAAGGTGGCATATCTATGTAGATATTATATACCAGAATATGCCAAGGTTAATGGACAGCCACCCTCAGTACATTTTATCTGTAAAAGATTTCACATGGGGTTCATTCTTATCAGAAAGGACTGCTTTGCAGTTCCGAACAAGTTCGGATTCCAGATTATTAGAATTCTTTTTTAAATTAGGGTCAGGAATTATCTTCTGGTAAGATATTATGTGAAGTTTCTACACACAATCCACACATAAACACACAAAATCCCCACAAAAACTCTACAAATTCTACATTGACAAAATTATATCAGATATGTTATAATTTTTATAGAGATTAAGAGGAGATTTAAGATGAAAAAGATTGATGGAATGGAAATTGTAGAAATTGGTGATATAATACTTAATACAGATGGTTCAGAAATGGGAATAGTAGTTAATGAGATTGATTGTCATTTAATTCTTGATAATGGAATAGAAATTCATTTAAGTGATGTTCCTAGTGTTAAAGATAATGAAATAACAATTGCTTTCTGTGGTGATGCATGGTTTAATTTTCACACAATGATGAAAATTGGTAATTCAGATCGTCTAATAAAATACATCAATAACAAAAAACTTAAAGTTAAAAATGAAAGTAATTTTAAGTTCTCAGATAGATTTTGGTATAATATATAATAAGGAGTCCGAAGTGACAAACGAAATTAAAGATTTAATGAAGAAAGCTTACAGAGATGGTGAAACTGAGAATGTTAAAGTTCAGAAATATAATACTTTTGCAGTAGTAGCAATCAGAAATCCAAAAACTGGAAAAGTTACAGCTGGTAATGTTTATGCTAAAGGAACTAGAGTTACATTTAATATCCCAATGAACTGTAAGCATGTTGCAGATGAATTAATTACAGAATTTACAGAAGAACTTCTTGATGAATTGAAGATAGATGTTAAAACAGAGGAATTGACAGAGAGCGAAAGCCATGTTATAATAAAGAAAACCCAAACACAGGAGGTCCAGATGGACGCAAATTTACAGGAAGAGATTAGAAACATTGTGGCAAGTGGTGAGAAGAAAGGCTCAACACCTGAAGGTAAAGAATTTGAAGTTAAATCTTCTGCTGGTGTCAGGAAGATTAAATTCGGTGACGAATTTTACACTGCAATCGGAACCAAGAGAGTTCGTGTTCTCAAATCAACTGAGAAAGAATTTAATGAGATTGCTGGTGGGAAAAAGAAACCTGCAAAAGCTAAAGCAGATAAACCTGCTAAAGCTAAAAAATCAAAAGATCCGAAACCTGCAAGAGAAGATGTCAAATGTGCGAAATGTGGAGAAACATTCTCCAGATCAAAATTCGCTCCCAATCAGACAGAATGTCCGAAATGCAAACCGAGAAGAGGTGGAGAAGCTAAACCTGCAAGAATCACTGTAAAATGTGAAACCTGTGGTAAAGATTTCGAGACTTCCAAATTCACACCGAATGCGAAACAGTGTCACGACTGTAAACCACGCAGATCTAAAGGTGAATCAAAACCCGTTGAACCGAGAAAATGTGAAGTCACCGGAGAAATGTTTACTCCTTCCAAATTCAATCCAAATGCTAAAGTCAGTCCTGAAGGTCTGAAGATTCAGAAATTGGAAAATGCTAAAGCTGGTAGAATTACCACTGCATTCGAAAAGATCCGGGATCAGAAAGTCCTTGAAGGTACTGGAGCATCTGAAATTCAGAAAGCTCTTGAAATGGCATGGGATGAAGGAATTCATGCTATCCCTTCAATGATCAAAGCTGTAAAGGTCCATTTCGGACCCAAAAAAGTGAAATCTGAGAAGGCTACAAATTATGAAGCACCTCAGGAAGATCAGGAAGAAGTTAAATAATCCTACTGATGATGACTAATGGGAGTTAGTCGAAACTAGGGATCGGATTTTCCGGTCCTTTAGTCTAGGAAACCAAATCGCCCGAAGTGGCATATAGTAGGTAACATGGACATAAAAAATATCATTGAAACCAACCCTAATGGATTGGTACACGTCATTAAATCTGCCTTAGGTAGTAAATATTATCATTTAAAACAAGATGAAGATAAAGAACAGACATTCTGGTTGGGAGTTGTGAAGGCAATTTCCTCAATAGATTATGATCGAGATCCTTTAGGATATCTCATATTATCTGGCTGGAATGAAATTCGAAATTATAATAAACATATATGGTCAAGAGATATAGTTAGATTCTGTTCCCGGTGTAATAAATATTATGGTTATCGAACCCGAATTTGTCCCACTTGTGGTGATGATATGCAAAACCTTAAACGATCTCAAATCTATAATGATAATTGTCATTTCTCACATGAATCTGATATTGATATTATGCTCAATATTGAAGAATTTGTTAATACTCTATCCTGGAAACAAAAATATGTAGCTAGTAGGTGGTTACTTGATAGAGCCGATCTTATGTACCAAAATTATAGTAAACAATTAGCTCGGGAATTAGGTGTATCAGCACCTATGATTAGTAAATATGTTAAGCAAATTAGAACAAAGTTCAAGGAGTGGAATAAATGACATATGCTGAATTAAAAGCTAAAATGTATGAATATCGGATGGGTCGCATTTTAAGATGTGAATTGGAATATCATATAGGTATTTGGCAGGGTACTTATGGTTGGAAATATAGGAGATTAAATTATGGGTGAAATGGCAGATCTTGAATTAGATAAATGGGAAGAACAAATTGGTTATTTGGAAGCAAGTATTGATCATCAAATACGAAACCATAGATGTAATCTTAAAAAAAAGGTGTGGTCAACCAGAAATAAAGGTGATATCAAAATTAAAGATATGGATAACAGACATTTGAGAAATACTATTAATATGCTATCTAAGGATGTGAATGTTCACCAAATTATACCTGAAATTAAAGAAATTAAAGCATCATATATAAAATTGATGCGTAAGCAATTAAACAAGAACTTAAAGAAAGTTAAAGTGGCAGGATGGGATATCAGCCAAGGTTAATCGACCGAGTGTCTAAGGACACTTGGTAAGTATAGGAGAAATGAAATGACAAAGATACCATTACCCATATCAGCCAGTTATGTATCGCATTGGACGATTTATGAGGCATTAAGGGAACTTTATCAAAATGCTATCGATGAACAGAATTCATCAAATCAGCAGATGATCTCTAGATATGAAGAAGATTTAAAAATGCTGACAATAGGGAATTATGATACTAGTTTATCTAAAAGTACATTAGTATTAGGTAATTCTCCGAAAATGTCTGATGATTCTCAGATTGGGAATTTTGGGGAAGGTTATAAACTGGCATTAGTTGTGTTATTAAGAAATAAACTAAAAATACGAATTAAAAATGGCAGTGAATTATGGATTCCATCATTAGAATATAATGAAGATTTCCAGACTGATATATTAACTATTAGTATTCATCCCGGTGGTGAAAATCCTAATCACTCAGTTCAATTTGAGATTACTGGAATTAAACCATCAGTTTATAATGCCTATACTCAATATAATATGCATCTCCAGCAAGATTTGCAAACTATAGGTGGTGAAGATGGTGAAATCTTATTGAATGAACGGAATAAATCAAAGATGTTCGTTGAGGGTTTATTTATTTGTAAGATGAATGAGGATTTTAAGTATGGATATAATTTCAAAGCTGGTATTATACCAGTAGATAGAGATAGGATGAAATTAAATTCATTTGATGTAAAATGGCGAACATCAAAAATGATATCAAAAGTTGAAGATGATAATTTTATATTAGATCTTATTGACGAGAAAACTCCTGATGTGACTTATATTGATTCTCATTTATCAGATAATGATATATCAGAAAAACTCTATAAATATTTCCAAATTGAACATCAAAATTGTATTCCTGTAGAAGATGAAAATAGTAGAGAACGAATTGAACAAGAATATGATGGTGTGAAAGCCAAAGTTGTTGGTTCTTATAGATTTAATTTACTTAGATTTTCTGAAGAATATCAGAAAGATAAGAGTACCTTAAAACCAAGATATATACCAACTCCAAATGAGATATTAATTAAGTTTATCGATACATATGATGAACTCTTTTCATCTGCATTAAAGGTTAAATTTGTGGATGAAATTATGACAATATCTAAAAATTGGAAAATTAAATAACCGGATTGTTGAGGGCTGGAAAATTTCCAGCTCTTATATAATCTTATTATTTAAGGAGAAATAGCATGAAAGCTGACGTAATTGTAGACATGCAGTATGGCAGTACCGCAAAAGGTAAAGTAGCTCAGTATTTGGTGACACAGAAGAGATATTCTGCATCAATGAGAGTTCAATCAATTCAGGCAGGTCATACAGTCTATTACAGGGGTAAAGCATTTAAAATGCGTACAATACCTTGTGCATGGGTAGACCCAAATGTCCTATTATTATTAGGACCGGGAATTTTTATTGATAAGGATTTACTCCTTCATGAAATCGATATGCTTGAAAAAGCAGGTGTAGAGGTGAAATCCAGACTATATCTTGATTTCAGAGCAAACTATATCATTGAAGCAGATAAAATTGCAGAAGCAGATGCAGGACTCACAAAGAAAATGGGTTCTACTGGAGAAGGTGCTGGATCATCTCTGATTAGGAAAATTTGGAGAAAATCTGAATCTACCAGAGTATGTGATGATGAATGGGCTATGACACAGGGTCTGCAGGTCTGTGATACAATTACTCTTATGGATCGATTAAATACGGTTCTTGTAGAAGGCTGTCAAGGAACTATGTTATCAATTCATACTTCACCTGAATATCCATTTGTAACATCTCGTGAAGCTTCGGTATCAGGTATTATTTCTGAATGTGGAATTTCACCATTTGATGTGGAGAATATCCATGGAGTTTTTAGAACTTATCCAATTAGAGTTGGTGGAAATTCAGGAAAGACTGCTAGTGAAGAACTTACTTGGGATGAAATTTCAAAAAGATCTGGTCTTAGAAATCTTAAACCAGAAACCACTACTGTTACTGGTAGAGATCGCAGAATTTTCGAATACAGTGCTAGTGAGATGAAGCATGCGATGATGATAAATCGTCCAAATCATCTTTATTTGACATTTATTGATTATCTCAATTCTGGTGATTATGGTAAAAAGGGTACTTATGATAAATTGAGCCAGACATCCAGAAAATGGATTGAAGAACGTGAAAAAGAGCTTGATAATATAAACTGGTTGTCAACTGGTGAACAAGCTGAACATTATATAACAAGGTAGGTATTGCGAATGTGGAATACAGGTGCAAATAGTAACTCCGGAGGGAGTAAAGAAGCATTTATCCGAGAAGGCAATTTAGATTTCCTTACAATTACAGAAGAAAAGCACAGAGTTACACCATTAACTCAGGCTGTAGATGTTGATTTGGTCATGAGCCAGAATCAACTAACAAGAGAACAGGCTATGGAGCACATTTATACTGTTATGGCAGAATCTATGTGGATCAATCCAAAACCTTATTGGGAACATTCAGTTCCTAGTATACCTAATGTCCGGTTTTTTTCAACAATCCCTTGTCAGGGAAGACAGACTTGTAAATGTTGTGCTGATAATGGAACTGCTGAAACTCAGGGAATTACTGAGAATAAAATGAAACCTTTCCCGGTTAGAAAGAAATTTGTAATCCCGGTATGGTCTTATAAGTTAAATCGGGTACTATTTATCAGAAACAATGAAAAATTTGTTAATGCTATGGGTGAATATATCAATCAGTTTGGTGATGCTATTGAATTTGATGTCTGGAGAACTGGTAAAGGGTTTGGTACTGAATATCATAGTATGTATATTGGTCCAAGGACACAGCAACTCCCGGCTAATATTGAATTGATTCTTCCAAATCAGATTGATCTGACAATATCTGAAGAAGAAATTAACAAGAGAATTGGCAATAAATCAGCCGGGGCAAGAGGAACTGCAATTCAGCAGAATCAGAATGCTGGATATCAACCACCTGCAAATCAGCAGTATGGTCAGCCTATGCAGACAGGTCAACCTGTTCAGCAGAATCAACCACCAGTACAACAGGGACAAATAAATCATATTCATGATAATTCTCCTGTTCCGGGTACTGTTATTGAACCTTCAGTTGGACAATATATGTTACCATTTGGTAATTATAAAGGGCAGAGTCTTGAAGCAGTATATCAGGGTGGAGATCTTGAATATCTAACATTCCTTAAAAATCAGGGTGCTGGATTGGTTAAAGAAAAAGTTATAGCCTTCTTAATGGAAAAAGGTGAAGTATGAATATAAACGAGATTTATGAGAAAGCTAAAAAACTTGTAGATCTTGAAGATTCTGGACCAGTACCATTTGTAGTGAGTACTGGTTCAGTTCTTGTAGATCAGGCTTCAGGAATTGGAGGTCTTCCCGGTGGAAGATTTATAGAGATATATGGTCCTGAGAGTTCCGGGAAAACTACACTTGCATTACATGCTATGGCAAATGCTCAGAAAATGGAATTGCCAGTAGCTATGATAGATGCAGAACATGCATTTGATGAATCTTATGCAAAAGCTATTGGATTATCTGGTGAAAGAAATATGGATTGGTTTTATGGTGCACCAGATACAACAGAACAGACCATTGAACTTATTGAACTTTTAATTGTAGAAGGATTTAAATTAATAGTGGTTGATTCTGTAGCATCAATGATTCCAAAAGCTGAACTTGAAGGTGAAGTTGGTGAATCTGTTATGGGACTTCAGGCAAGATTAATGTCTGGTGCTTGTCGAAGATTGGTTGGACAAGTATCAAAACAGGGTGTGTTGGTAATATTCATTAATCAACTTAGAAGTAAAATTGGTGTTGTTTTTGGATCTCCAGAAGTTACCACTGGTGGAAATGCTCTTAAATTCTATGCATCAATGCGAATAGATATGAGAGCAGTTGGTGATAAAATTAAAGTTAAAGATCAAGAAATAGGTCAATTCCGTAAAGTAACTTTTAAGAAAAATAAATTAGCTCCTCCACTCAAAATAGTAATGGCTCCTATTAAATATGGGGTTGGATTTTGGGCAGGAGCAGAAATACTTGATATGCTACTCACTAAGAAAATTGTTACTAAGAAATCTAGCTATTTTTATTATGGTGAAGATGTTCTTGGAGCTGGTAAAGCTAATGCAGTATCGGCTATAGAAGAAGATATTGAATACTTCAGATCTTTAGCGAATGGAGGAGAAGATGCTTAATCATAGAAAAATTCGTGCATTAAGACATACATATAGATTCAACTTCCATCATGTTAATTCTAGGCAGAATGTAGCAGAACATTCATTTTATGTAGCTATTTATGCAAGGGAATTTGCAAAAATTATCTTTAGCAATGATTCATTTTCAGTAGCACAGACAGTTAAAATGGCACTTGAACATGATTTTGAAGAAGCTATTATAGGTGACATTCCCTATTTAATTAGAAAACAGATGTCAGATAGTTTGTTAAAGGAATTAAATACTAAAGCTATGGATGAGCTTGGTGTTCATATTGAAGAAGATATGAAATACTCTCAAATTAAATCTATTGTTGATTTTGCGGATGCATTTGAACTTAAAATTTATCTTGAAGAAGAGAGAAAATCTGGTAATGTTGGTTTATATCAAATAGAACGTGAAACATATAAAAGATTAATTGATTCACCATTATATGATTTATTGACCAAACATTTTTCAATAGAGCCAGTTAGACCAGCCAGAATGACTGAATTTATGTCTCATGAAGGTGACTGATGGAAGAAAGAGAAATTACTGTTGATAATATCATGAAAATTCCATATGATTATATTAATCGATCATTTTATAAGATGATCCATATTCATGTGGAAATGAATACTATGGATGATGAAAAATTTGTCTATATGTTGGGTTATTATCCTGCTATTTATCATTACTTCTCAGAACTTTATACTTTTTGTATCGGTCAATTGAGAAGAGCACAAAAATTGGATGATAAAGTTAAAATTAATGAAGCTAGAGATAAAAGAGATATGATGGAGCACTTAATGAAAGATGCCAAACTTCAATATGATTCGCTTTCCAGAAAGATCACTGTATTTCAAGATATTGCTTCAAGAGGTGAATAATGGTACATTCAAAACCTTGTATGGAAATATTGTCGGAATTAGATTTTCCGAAGTCAAGCTATATGTGGTTGGAATCTATTCTATTAAATCATTCTAAAAAACAGATTATATCACTTGTAGACAATAAAGATCCAGATGGTGAACATAGTTGGTCATGGTTTACTCCATTTTTTAAAGGTTATGTTAAAAAGACACTTGATTATGTAGTAGATATGAATGATTCTTTTTGGATTGCATATGATATAATCTGTAATTTTGTTGATCCATTTCAAGTATCAGATATGGAACTGATAAAACGAATGTCACATGATATAGATAGAATTCATAGAGCTATTAATAAATCAAAACCAAATATCAGATATGTAGTAAAAGTATGGGATGGATTACCACCTACTATGCTTGGAATTGAAAGATCATATGAAATTCCAGAGATCAAAAAACATAAAGTTGTAACTAAAATTTTTTAGAGTTAATAGATAATATATCTTAGTACACTTGGAAGTAAAGGAAATCAAATGAAAATAACTCTCTTAGATATATTAAATCAATATGGTGTAAATTTAAAAAGCAGAGGTTTGGAACATTGGGCAGAATGTCCTTTTCATGAAGATACCAATCCATCATTTTCAGTATCTGAAGTAAATGATAATCATGTATGGTATTGTTTCTCATGTAAAAGAGGTGGTGGTCCAATAGAATTCCTATCTGAAATAGAAAATATTCCAATACAAGAAGCAAGAAAAAATTATGATAATATGTGTGGGATTGAAAGAGATTTACCACAGGAAAGACAGACTCTTACTGAAATAGTAAGTTATTTACAATCAGATTTTTGGGGTAGTCCCGGTGGCAAATATATCCATAGTCGTGGAATTTCAAGAGAAACTGCAGAAAAAAATGGTCTTGGTTATTGTTCAGACATGCAATCTTTATTTGACCATTTTCATATAGATAGACAATATGCATATCATATAGGAATTCCAACTGATATTTCAGATTGTGTAATATATCCATTTTTTGACTACGATGGTTGTTTCAAAATTCATTCAAGAACCATTAAAGATAAACAATATTTAACACATGAGGGTAAATATTTTAGACATTCATTATGGGGTCTTAATCGTATAAAGCTTGCTAAAGGTGAATCATTATCACTTGTAGAAGGTCAACATGACAAAATGGGACTTGAAGATCATGGTATTCAAGCAGTAGCTATGATGAGTACTGCAATGCATAAAGAATATTGGGATGAATTGATATCACATGGTGTTAATCGGGTTACTTTTGTTTTCGATGGTGACCACGCAGGTCGTGAAGCTATGGTTAAGATAGTTGAAAATTTTGATCCTAGATTTATTATAGATTTCAAACCATTACCATATGGAGATCCAGACGATGCTATAAAAGAAAATAGATATGATCAAATCCAGCGAATGACTATGTTGGAATGGTATATATCATATAAGCATCAGAAATTAGAGACTCTATCTGATAAAATTAGTATGTATAAGGATATCTCAAAATTTTATATAAGATTAAGTGCAGAAGATAAGATATTAACTAAGCAATATTTTAAAGAACAATTTGGAGATGATGAAGCTCTAGATTACCTTTATTTCACTATAAAGCCTGATTTCAAACTTGAAAGGACAGTTATTGCTAATTGTCTTTATTCAGAACACATAAAGCATGAAACACTTCAGAAATTGGATGATACTGCATTTCACTTAAAGAAGCATAAAGATTTGATGTCATTCATTAAATTGAATAATGCCACCAGTGCTATGATAGATAATAAATTTGATGAAGATTTTTCAAACAATGTGGATTTGATGAATTATATGGATTATATAAATGAATTAAAAGAGATTTCTGTAAGAATGTCATTATCTAAATTATTTGATAAAGCTAAAGGTAGACTTATTGCAGAATCAGCTTCTCAAGTAATAGGTGAAATGATGGATTCATTCTATGAGATATCTGATAATACAACTCATGTTCATTCTAGTTCAGATACAGTGAAAGAGGTAATGAAGGATATATCTGATAGAGTAGAAAATCCAAATGTTCTTGGTATTCCACTTAATGAGAATAATTTCCCTATTTTAAATAAATCATTACTTGGGTTTGTACCAAATAAGCTTATTCTCCTTTCCGGGGTAACTGGTCATGGTAAAACTATCGTAGCTAATAACTTTATAGATGACTTGATATTTGAACAGAATGAGAAAGTTTGTATGGTAAGTTTAGAGATGACTCCAGCAGAATTAGTTGAAAGACAACTTGCTATTAAATCTGGAATCTCTAGTACTAAAATACTTACAGGATCATTAGACCAATCAGAATATGATGAAATTATGATCAATGCTAAAAAGATGTTAACAGACAACCTACATATAGTATATGGTGTACATGATATTTATGAGATAGTTTCAATAGTAAAATCTCTTGTGGCTAGACATGGAATTAGAATAGTTGTAATAGATTATATTCAATTAGTTGGAATGAAGGGTCGATCTGATCGATGGGAACAATTAATGAAAATATCTGGTATACTTAAAAATAAAGTATGCTCAAAAGATACTACAGTAATTGCAATATCACAGCTAAAAGATGCTGAAGGTATGAGTATTAGGAAACAGTCTGGATCAACTGGAACAGTAAATGATGTTGATGTAGGTATTGTTATTAGACAACTCCGGGGAGATGATTGTAAAGATGGAGCAAACTTTATGATCAATGTTGACAAACATAGATATGGTATGGATGGTGTATTAATACCAGCATACTTTGACAAAGCTACATTAAGAATTAAGGAGAAATTAGTATGATAATTTCAATTACAGGTATGCCATTATCCGGTAAAACTACACTTATTAATGAAATAAAGAAAGAAATTGATATTCCAGTATTATCAACTGGAGATTTAGCAAGAGAACTTGGTATGAGATATGAAGAATCTATTAAATCATATGATATGTCAATGGATTTAAATGAAGCAATTATTGATCATGTATTAACATTCATAAATGAACATAAACATTGTATATTAGATGGGTTTCCAAGATCAGAAGAACAAATAAAATTATTGATGTCTTATAATCTATCGGTAATATTTGTTCAAGCAAATCCTCTTGAAATATACGAAAGAGCAGTAAATAGGAATCGAGATAAAAACGATAAATATGAAGTTGTTGTTGGTAGATGTGAAGCATCTATAAAATTGAAACAAAAACTTTATGAACATCTTGATAATTTTATAATATTTACATCAGATGATAGGTTTGATGAATATAAAGGTGATATAATTAAATATATTAAAGGGAGGATTAAATGAGAAAATTGGTTGGTCGTATTTTAGAATGGTTCATGTCATATGATCATACAGTATTAGTGGCACATGGAAGGAAAACACCAAAATTGCCATTTAGATCATATAGTGGTGATGCAGGTTATGATTTATTCTGTTCAAAGAAAACTACTATTAAGGCAGGTGGTTCTGCTTTAATTCCATCTGGCATTGCTATAGATCCAAAAGAAAGAATATGGTTTCACCTTGGTCCAAGATCATCTACATTTAGAAATCTTGGTCTTGAAGTTGTAACTGCAGTACTTGATAATGACTATCGTGGAGAGCTTTTTGCTCAGGTTATTAATCCAAGTATAGAAGATATAGTGGTGGCAAAAGGTAGTAGAATAGTACAAGTTATACCACACAGATTGATTCCGGTACGATTTAAATATGGTGAATTATCTGAATCTCCAAGGGGTGGAAAGGGTTTCGGATCATCTGGAGTCTAATAAACAGGGATAGGATTTCCTTTCCCTTCCTTTGGTTCTTTGATGTTAGTGGGTATTAGTGGTCCACCTGCACCGGGAGAATCCAAGGAAAGCAAAGGAGAAATAAAATGAATAATGCAGTACATTTACATACTCATACAGAATATAGTGTACTTGATGGGATTATAAAAATCCCGGAACTTATTAAACAGGTGAAGTCATTTGGAATGCCAGCAGTAGCAATTACTGATCATGGTACTATAGGTGGCATACCTGAATTTTGGAAAGAATGTAAAAAGGCTGATATCAAGCCGATTCTAGGATGTGAATTTTATCATAGTATAGACAAAGAATCAAAAGAGAATTATCATATAACATTGCTTGCAAAGAATAAGATAGGATTTCAGAACTTGGTAAATCTTACTAATAGAGCAAATGATAACTTTTATAAAAGACCAAGGGTAACTACTGCCGATATAAAGGAATTTGGAACAGGAATAATAGGTCTATCTGGTTGTATGGGTAGCTACATGTCACAAACTACTATTGCAGGTAAAACAGATTGGAATTTCTATCAGGAAATGAAAGAATGTCTGGAAGATTTCTTCCTTGAGATACACTATAACGAAATTCCAGAACAGAAGATCATAATGGATGAATTCCTTAAGTCTGGTCTACCTTGTGTATGTGCTGTCGATGCTCATTATCTTAAAGAAGATCATAAATTCGCACATAGTGTTGCACTTGGAATTATGACCAATAAGAAGATAGATGACCCAAAAGCATTTAAATTCAATGGTGATGGATATTATATAAAAGATCGGTCAGAAATGGAACTCCTATTTCCAAAAGAGACTATCGATATGACTATGAAAATAGCCGACATGATAGAAAATTATGATATCGGGTTTGAAAATTGGGATATGCCAGAAATAGAAGTAGATGTAGATCAAGAATTTAGATTATTAGATATTAAATTAGATGAATATTTATGTAGTATAACAGATTGGGAAGAGCCAAATAAAACTGATATTAAGATCTATAATGAAAGACTTAAATATGAATTTGGTGTTATTAAAGACAACGGATTTCTTCCTTATTTTAAAATGGTGGCAGGATTATGTAAATACTTTGATGATAATAATATGTTCCGGGGATGGGCTAGAGGTTCTGCAGGTGGATCACTTGTAGCATTTCTTTACGGTATCACAAAAATTGATCCTATTGAGTGGGGTCTTTATTTTGAGAGATTCCTTAATCCAAGTCGTATCACTCCACCAGATATTGACCTTGACTTTCAGCCAGATCATAAATCTATTGCTATTGACTATTTCAGAGAGCATTATGGTGAAGTATATCAGATTGGATCATATGGAACACTATCATCAAAAGAGGTAATAAATTCAGTATCTCGTATAATGGGTTATAGTACTAAACTTGGTGAATATGTACCAGAACAAGCTCCAGTTCCATCTATAGCAGATCTGATGGAGAAAAATAAGCCATTTCAGCGAGAAGCTATGAAATGTAATAAGCAATTTGTAGAAACACTACTTATTTTAGAGAAGAGTAAGAAGAATGTTGCTACACATGCATCTGGTGTTATAGTTGGTAGTAAGACTCCATATCGTACAGCAAGGTCCGGAGTTAACAAGGGTCTTAAGATGACTATGTGGGACATGTATGCACTTGAAGATATGAAATACGTGAAGTTTGATATCTTGGGTGTTACCAATCTTGCTATCATAGATAAAATCTGTAAGGCAGTAAATCTTAAAGTTGAAGATATATCATTAAATGACGCACAAACATTCGATATCATCAATAAATTGGACACAGTTGGGATCTTTCAGTGGGAATCAGATGGATTTAAGAATGTCATAAAGAGACTTCATCCAGATACATTTGATGAATTACTTGACCTTAATACTTTATATAGACCCGGACCTATAGAATCAGGTCTTACAGATCAATATATCAACAGAAAGTTCGGTAAAGAAAAAGTAGTACAACTCCATCCGAAGTTAAAGATGAAGACTCAAGGATTACCACTCTATCAGGAAGATATAATGTCAATGGCAAGAGATCTTGCTGGTTTTACATTATCTGAAGCAGACTTACTCAGAAAAGCAATTGGTAAAAAGAATGCTAAATTGTTTACAGAAGTTCATGAAATGTGGATAATCGGGTGTAATAAAAATGGAATCGATGAACAGGAAGCTATCAATCTATGGGATATGATAGAAAAATTTGCCCGGTATACATGGAATAAAGCACATTCAGTAGCTTATACATTGATCTCGTGGTGGACTGCATATTTATCAGCTCATTATCCAGCTCATTTTATGTGTGAACTTATGAATAGTGCCAATAGTGCAGATAGGAAGAGAGTTATTATATCTGAATGTAGGAGAAGGAAAATAGATTTAAAACATCCTGATATCAACATCTCCGGGTTAAATGCAGTAGTTTATGATGGTAGTATCTTCTTTGGTTTATCTGGTGTTAAATATGTTGGTGAGAAATCACTACTTAAGATGCTGGCTGTTAGAGATGAAGGAGCATTCTTAACTATTCAGGATTTAATGGATAGAACTAAGTTAACATCAAGGATGATAGAATATCTGGCTATGGCAGGTGCTTTTGTACACTCATTTGATGATGAAATTCCAACATTAGAAGATGAAAAAGAAGCACTTGGGTCTACAATTTCTGGTAGAATTATAGATAAATATTGGTGGAAAGATAAATGCAGTATATTGGGTGAAATTATTGATGTACACAGAATTACAACGAAAAAGGGTGATCCAATGTGCTTTCTTAAGATTGAATATCAGGACAGGATAGATTCTGCTACCGTTTTTCCCGGTCTTTATTCTGTAGCCAGTGGAACATTAAAGAAAGGTTATATAGGTTTATTCGATGTGGAAGATCGTGGAGTACTTAATAAATTTTCAGATCCGGATAGAATTGACCATTTTAAAATTGCTGTAAATGATGGAGATGGATTTCTATCATTCAGACCATCATTAATAGGAGAACCAAATATTTACTGTGGTGGTGCTTCAATTTCCAGAATGGATTTAGATGATAAAGCACTTCATTTTATAGAAGACAATTTTGGGGTTAATGACATTTTTATTTAAGTACACTTGATAAATAAGGAGATTTCAATGAGTTATCCAAAAGGAAAGAACTACTATAAAAATAACCTTATAAAGAAACCATTTAAGAAACATCCTCCATATGATTTTGAGGGAAGATATTTTGATAATCGCAGTGAACCTATACAGTGTCTTTGTGGGATTTGGTATGATGGAATAAAAAGAAATATATGTCCTGATTGTGGGCTATAAGGAGATTAAAAATGGCAAGGTTTATTTTTACATTTGGTCAACAACATGTACATGAAGTTGATGATGAAGTATTAGATAAAGATTGTGTTGCAGTTATCGAAGCTACAGATCATAATGAAGCTAGAGAGATAGCATGGGCTTTATTTGGTCCTAAATTTGGGACATCATATAGTGAGGAAGCATTTGATAATGGTGATTGTATTAAATATTTCCCTCGTGGAAAAGTGGAGTTGAATTAATGAATTATAAAGAAGTGAAGCAGAAGACATTAGATATGTATAATATCCTTAATGATCTTAGAGATTTGGGTGGTCATATAAAGTCACAGCCAGAGAATCAGGCAAAATATAATGAGATGTCAGATAAGATTATCATTACTCTGCTTGAGACATTGCTCATGGGAATAGTGGCAAGTGATCTGATAAATGAGTTTAATCTTGATGATAAACTTAATGAGGTATTCCATGAGAAGGGTTATACTAATGGAATTGGTGAAGAATTCAGACGTAGGGTTGATGCCTATACGAAGAAAATAAATAAATTGAAATAGGAGATTTCATGGAAAAAGTAGATGTAGTAGGAATGATTTTCGATCAGATGACGATTGATAATCCCTCAAGAACCCGGAAATTAAGACATTATCCTTCAAGTCTTCCGTATTATGAGAACGGAATTCCTCAGGGTAAATGTAAGAGACAGTTATTCTATGCTATGTCTGGTATAGAAGAATCACATCCGATTGATCCGGTAGCATTGTTTAAAATGGACATTGGAAATATTATTCATGACAAGATTGATGGTATTCTCAATCGGGCATTAGCCAGAGTATATGGTAAAGATTTTAATACCAGCGATGAAAAACTCGTGGCTTATGTCAAGAAAATTAATATGGTAATTGCTGAAAGGAATCAGTCAAAAATTGTTGAATTCACTAGAGCAAATGGATATGAACCGGACAAAGATGAAATTGCGGATATGCAATTAGAAGATCTTATTGATCCAAATGGTGGAGAGATTCCAATAATTTGGTCGGTGGACGGTCTTGAAATGCCGATGTCCGGACGGATTGATAAAATCATGAATATCAATGGCAAGCGTGGTATTGGTGAGTGGAAATCTACTTACGGATATGGTGCAAATTACATCAAGAAAGATGGTCCAAAACTGGAAGCACTTCTTCAGTGTAGATCTTATTTAACAAATCCAGAGCTTGATCTTGATTTTGTAATTCTGGTCTATATAGCTAGAGACAGTGGTTATATGTTCGGTTATTTTATCGAAATGGGTGAAAATCAGGATGATATGACTTTATTTCATATGAACAGTGGTAAAGCTGAAGTCAGACAGGTAGTTTTCAGTGAAATAGTCCGGGCATGTAAAGAGGTTGAAGATTTTGTTGAGGGTGAAATATTACCTGAACGTGATTATCATGTAAATGTTAATCCGAAGACAAATACTCTGGTCCAGAAGGGTGGAGATTGGCAGTGTCGGTATTGCAATTATCGTGGTATATGCTACGGAGTAGATAACTAAGATTTACCCTCCTTTAGCCGGGAGGGTACTTTCCTTTGATTCTTTGTGATAAGGTGGACCAAAAGGACCATGATGCAGAGAGAACCCAAGGAAAGGACAGGAAGATGAACATAGATTTTATTGAATGGATGTGTGAGAAGGCTGAAGGGTTTAGTATAAATAAGGATCTTGTATTGAGGTTTATTGATACAGAATGGAATGAAGACGGTGTTTATTGGCAATTATTGGAAGGAACAATATATTACCCTCTCCTCCTTCAGCGAGCTATTGAGGGTGCTAATAAGAAAGAAATAGCAGAGATAGCGCAAAATATTGAAGGTATAGAAGTATTTACAGAAGCTATGAACAGTATTAGAGTTTTTGCTTTTAACTATTATGATTCAATAGACAAAGCCAAAGAATCAGCACTCAAATATATATGGGAACAGGTTAAGAAATGACATATAGTAGATTTAAACAATTAGTAGTACAGAATGCACAATATGAATGTGAGGTTCCCGGTTGTGACACACAAGGTAGATTGACTGTGCATCATTTCTTTGCAAGAAGTACATATCCTGAATATAAAACTGATCCCGATAATGGATTACATGCTTGTGGTCCTTGTCATGCAGAAATAGAAACCAGAATTAGAAAACGTGATGAATCTGAATTAGAAATGTATCCTATAGAACGCTATGAGCATATAAAGGAGAAAGTAAATGGAAATTAAAACGTATTGTACAGATTGTGGAAATGAATTGGTATTAGATATTAAACCAGCTTTATTATCTATCCAATTGACTGTTGAACCATGTTTTCATTGTACAGAAACTACAAGAAAAGAGGGTTGGGATGAAGGTCATGAAGCTGGATATTCCGAAGGACTTGTAGTGGAGAATAATAATGATATATATAGGAGTTGATCCCGGAGATAAAAAACCCCATGGATATTCAATATGGAGAGATGATAAACTTATAGATTTTGGTAAATTGGAAGGTGTTGAACAATTTTTTTGTATTCTTGAAGACTATAGAGTAGGAACACCATTTCAAAAAGGTATTGAAGTACTTATTGAAGATCAATATCTCCAGCACAATTACAAGACTTCAAAATCTCTTACTTTTCAATCTGGTAAATTAGCTGGAATCTGTGAAATGTATGGAATAAAATGTTCAACTATCAATGTTGCTACATGGACTTCCAGATGGGGTGGATATAAAACTATTGAGAAGGGTTTATCCACTCATTTTCGGAAGAAAGAAAAGATTCGGAGATTGATTGAGTATATATATATTGAACTCAATATAGATGTCATCGATGAAGATGAAGCTTCTGCTATATTAATACCATATATTATGAGGATAAAGAAATGAGTTATCACTGTATAGTCCATAAATCAATTGAATGTAATGGTTGTCTTGAATGTGAAGACAGAAAAGAAGAATTGTTGACTGCTGAAGAAATAGAAGAATTTGAGCAGTTTGAAACATTATTAGAAGAGGAGAATGAAGATGATTAATCCAATTGATGGAAGATATAAAACAGATATAAATAAATTACTTGATGAAAATATCTTAATTGGATATTGCATGAAAGTTGAAGATGCTATTCTCCAGAGTCATTTATCTAGAATTGGTAAAGATGCAGTTGAATATGAATTTCCTACGATAATGGATATTCATAAAGAAGAACAAAAGACTCATCATCAGATCAAAGCTATAGTGAATTGTATAAAATCAAAGATCCCGGAAGACATACAACATCTTGTACATCTTGGAGTTACATCATCCGATATTTATGATACAGCATTTTCCATAATGATTAAAAATGTTATGGTTGAAAAAGTTTTACCAGAAATTGCTGTATTATATCATCAAACTACTCTTATAGCAATGAAGAATAAAAATGTTCTTCAAATAGGTAGAACTCATGGTCAATATGCAATTCCTATGACATTTGCACATACAATGAACAGCTATAGTTCAAGATTACAAAAGAGTATGATTGAAATTCGTGGTTTAATTAGTTTATTAGGTGGTAAAATTTCAGGTGCAGTTGGTACTTATGCAGGGATGAATTTAATAACTGATGCTGTAGTATTTGAGCATGAAGTACTTGAAAGACTTGGTATTGGCAAGGCTGATTGTTATTCTCAAATCATAGAACCTGAATATATATTAAGATTATTACTTGAAATTAATATTCATTTTGGTATAATAGCTAACATGGCTGATGATTTCCGAAATCTCCAGAGGTCCGAAATAGATGAAGTTCGTGAGACATTTGGTAAGAATCAGGTAGGATCATCTACTATGCCACACAAAAGAAATCCTTGGAACTCAGAACACATCAAATCTATGTGGAAAGCTCTGTCACCTAGAGTTATGACATTTTATATGGACCAGATATCGGATCATCAGAGGGATCTTACTGGATCAGCATCAAGTAGATTTATACCTGAATATATAGCAGGATTTTATGAAGCTGTTACCCGGATGCAGAAAGTATTAGATGGTCTTTATATTAATAAATATGCTATGATAGAAAGTATAGATGATTCATGTTGGATATCAGAACCTATTTATATTCTTCTTGCTGAGAAAGGAATTGATAATGCTCATGAAGTTTGTATGGAAATATCAGTTTTAGTGATTGGTTCAAAAGAATTTTTAGCTAGATTTAGAGCTGATTATCCAAGATATTGGGATTTAATAGTTGATGATATACCAACTAAATATCAGTATGCCGGGGTTAATCGGTCTGATATATAAGTACATTTAAAAGGTGAATAGGGTTTATAGAACCCGAGCAACTATATCAAAGGTACAAATCAAATTAATAAGGAGAACATTATGAAAGGTGTTTATTTACTCAGTCTGGTACTGTTGATAGTTTTAGCGATTCCGCTATTTGCAGACCATACCTTGGTTGAACCCGTAGGTGAATTTTCAGCAATCAGTATTATCAATAGCAAGGAGGAATCAGAAACACCAGATCTGTATATGACTGACCAATTTCTGATTGAGGCTATCAAGCCAGACGAAATTGTTATTCCGCCACTTAAAGAAGTGGAGTCAACTTTTAGGTTGAATAGTATACAGAATACAATTGGAACTGGTCGTACAAATATTAGAGGTGCACGTCGGATTAAATCCGGCAGATATTAACAAAATGAGTGCAACCAATAAATAAAATATTTTCTTAAAGGAGAAAGTATTCCATTTCCAACCGGGAGCAATAGTTCCCGGTTTTTATATAGGAGATCTTTATGAAAAAATTGATAATCATTATTTTATTCTTAATTCCAATACATTTATTTTCTGGAGATTTTAGATTCTATTCATTTGGTGAATTCTCATATTATCCAATGTTAACTGATTCAGTATCAATGCCATATGGGATTTATTTTGGTACAAACATAGGAATTGGTATAGAATGGAAAACATTGTTTATTGAAGTAAACCAGAATGTATTCATGACAAAAGGTGTATCATTTACTTTTACACCATTTAAGGAAGAATACTTTATAAGGGCTGGATTTTCATTTTGGGCAATTGGTATTTCATATGAACATTTATGTACCCATAGTGTTGATAATTTTAGAAATTATGGAGGGTATGATAAAATTTCTATAAATTTTGATACTAGAAGATTAAAAGGAGAATAGTATGATAAGGACTCAAACTAAACTTGGTAAAAGATGTACTACTCCAATTTCTGTAGTACTTGAGGGTAATGATAATGGGTCTTGGTTCCAATCTATGGTTCGATGTAAAAGATGTTCCAGTGAAAGAGGTCATACTATCTTCATGAATTCAAATAAGAAAATTCTATGGTGTCATATTTGTGGTGCAGAGAAGGAAATTAAGTGAAGAGAATGGAACAGAATGAATATAGAATTAATCCATTAAAGATGTTCACAAATGAAGTTAAAGAAGAAATGAAATTACAAAATATAAATTCAGCAACTTTAGCTTTAAGGATGAATATGAAAGAATCTAATCTTTCTTATCATCTTTATAAATCTGGCAATAGTGAAATTTATACTTTACATAGAATGGCAGAAGCACTTGGAATGAAGCTTATTATTTGTTTAGGGGATAAAGATGACTGAAATACAAAAAGCATTTGAAGAAGAATTTGATATACCAGATTTTCTTTGGTTTGATGGTGAAGATTATATGTATTATGAAGAAGATCCTCTATTAGACGAACAATGTCAATCTATTCAAGATCAGTGGAGGGGTTTTAAAGCTGGTTGTAAATATATGATAGAAAGTAGAGGAAAGAAAAAGAATACTTGACAAGGAGGGGTTCCCTGTGTTATACTTTTAGTAGGGGCAGGGAGAAACCTTAATGATAGACGTTGGTGTTATAAACAATCGAACCGAAACTCAAATCCTACTTAATCGTGGGATTTATCTTTATCCGGGTATCAATATCACTCCTCCAGACACACAGGATACTATTTATCAGATAAATCCTAGAAATATGCTGGTAGTAGATAAAAATTCAAATCACCGCTTACAGGCAGGTCAGAAATGAAAGTCACTATAGATGAATATTATTGTGAAGATTGTGGAATAGAATTTGATTATACTAATCCTGAAGAAGATATTTTACATGATAATATTGAATGTCCAAACTGTAAAAGTTTTAATGTGACATTAGAAGGAAGTAGATAATGGGTCAGTGGATAAAAGCATTACAGCTTACTGATGAAAAGCTCGAAAAAATAGAAGAGTGTCTAAATAAAGGTATGTTTGAATCACATACTATGCCTCTGGTTGACGTGGCAGAGAGTACATGGTATAAGTGGAAAAGGGACGCTAGATCCCTAAGAGAAGAATTAGAAAATGAAACAAAATTAGAATCTGAATTAGAATCTGATGATATTAAATTATTAAAGTTCTTAATGATTTGTGAAAAAGGTAGATCAACTGCAATTTCCGAAAATCTTAAAAATATAGTAGATGCCGGGAAGATAGAATGGCGTGCTTCGGCTTGGTATCTTGAAAGAGTTGATAATTCTAAATTTGGTAATAAACAAAATGTTGCAGTATCCGGGTCGCTTGGAATACACGATGTGGATTTAACTGAAGAAGAATCTAAACAATTCAAAAAGAATATGGCTAGTATAGGTTTAGGAGATCAAAATGAAGAATAAAATGACCTTAAGTGAATTATTCAGAAATGCGATTGTTGAAAAGTTAAATCTTAATGGTGAATTAAGAAAAGCTTTAATTGAACTTGGATGGACTCCACCGAAGGAAGAACAGAAAGAAGAAATTAAAAATTGTACTACATGTGGTTGTGGCAATAAAGCACATGATCTTCCAACTATAGAATGTTCTGGTTGTGGTCCAATGACTAATTATCATAAATGGATAGAAAGACCGGAGATGAAAAATGAATAATATTCTTGCTTTTATCGTTTTTATATTGTTTCTTGTCTTCGCTGTAGCTACGATGATTTGTGGGTACAAAAGGTCCACCGGGGAGAAAGAGTTCAAGGAAGACACAGGACAAA